>Ga0192243_10101_pt1 | contig 35197 bp, 38 predicted proteins | sample Koala_Koa27_K3_FD_131233 | JGI IMG/M metagenome (GOLD analysis project Ga0192243, IMG submission 131233) | Enriched cells from koala feces incubated with labeled cellulose particles, San Francisco Zoo, California, United States - Koala_Koa2-7_K3 ... | reverse complement strand
GATATCATGTAGGTGCGGATCAGAATCCTCACCTCGTTAAGCCCTGAGAACATGGCCGCCCTGATGTTGGTTCCCACGAGGATGATCTCCTCCCCGAACCTGGTCTTATCCATCACCACGTACAGCACGGCGCCGGCGATGACAAAGATGATGAACAGCAGGGGAATCACGGTGACATTGGTATTGGCAAAATTCGTCAGAACCGGGGGGGATGCCGTTTAATGCTTTTCCTTTGGTGATGACCAGGCTGATTCCCATAAACAGCTGTCCGGAGCCCAACGTGGCCAGCATGGCTGGAAGCTTTAATCTGCCGATTAAGAATCCATTTAAGAGTCCTCCCACCATCCCCGTGATCACGGCAATCAGGATTCCGACGACGATCATAAGCGCCGGGATCTTACCGCCGGCGTACTGGGATTTCAGCCAGATCCCCAGCACGATGGAGCTTAGATTGGCCAGATAGACGGCGGACAGATCGATTCCGCCCGACATCATGCAGATGGAGACCCCAAGGGCCAGGAGGCCGTACTCCACCGACTGGCGCATCACCGCCTCCGCTGTACTCCATGTTGGAAAAACAGAAGGCCGCAAAACAGTTCCGAGAACAGCCGTCACAAGCAGAACCAGCAGCATGCGCCGCACATATGTATCTTTTATTATTGCTATGTTTTTCTGTTTCATAAGAATAACCCACCTTCTATTTGTCTTTCGCACTTCTCATGGAGATAATCATGCCTAATATGATCACAATTCCTGTAAAAGCCATCTGCCAGTACAGCGGGATGCCCAGAAGCAGGAGGTTATTCTGAACCATTTTAAGCAGCATAACGCCTAAGATCACATTTCTCAAACCGCCGATTCCTTTCCCGGGTTTCACGCCTCCCAACAGCACCGCCGCGATGATATCTAACTCCATACCGATCATATCCACGGAGTTATAGGTATAGTTGGTACAGGTGGATATAGTGCCTCCAATTCCCGCCAGCATGCCGATGACCGCAAACAACCCCAGTATCAGCCTGTTGACATTGAGACCGGCGTTGTTGGCCGCGCTGACGCTTCCGCCTATGGCATAGATCCCGCGGCCTGCCAACGTGTATTTGATGACCAGATAGACGATGATGTAGAGCGCTACCACCAGAAGGAAGGCCATGGGAAGCTTGGGCTGGAAACCGGTGGCCGCATTGGTCGTGGTGATCAGTGTGGCTTTGCCGAACCGTTCCATGGCGGGGGGCGATGCCGGATATGTTGCTGGCCTTCAGCGGACCATTTAAGATCCCGATAAAAAATGTCGATGTTCCCAAGGTCACGATCAGCGTTGGAAATCTCCACTTGGCGATGATGGCTCCATTGACCAGCCCCAGTATGAGACCGATGGTCGCCGCCATGAGAAACACCAGGACCACGGGGCCTTCATAGTGGATTGATTTAAAATAAGCCGTTGTGATGAAGGAACTCAGGGCCGCTATGGCCGGAAATGATACGTCGGTCCCCACGAAGACCAAAGCCAGCATTTCCCCCACCGCAAAGAACAGGGGCAGCATCATATTCTTGCAAAGGCTGACCGCCATGTTGGCTGTAAAAAATTGTCCTGATACCATCTGAACGATGCAGCCAAATATCAGTATGATCAGACCTATATAAAACTCATGGTATTTCAACAGATTCTTAACTCTCACAGATCCACCCTCCGTCTACATAATTTCCTTCTGAAGATTCTCTTCCGTAATCTCCTCACCCTCAAACATCCCTTTGATCTCACCGTTTCTCATAACCAGTGTTCTGTTGCAGACGGAAATCACCTCATTCAAATCATCGGATGCAACAATAATTGCCATCCCCGCCTTTGCATAGCTGCGCAGCAGACGGTATATATCATATTTGGCGCCGATATCCACCCCGAAGGTGGGGCCGTTGAGTATGAGAATCTTAGGGGCTCTCGAAAGCCATTTGGCCAGCACGACCTTCTGCCGGTTTCCGCCGGATAAGGTGCTGACCGGGTTTTCCTGGTCGCTGGCCGCGGTGGAGAGCTGTTCGATCCACTCACCGGTCTCCTTCGCCATCCTTTTAAAATCCAGGATGCCAAGGCCGTTGCTCAACTCCTTCAGTCTGGTCACCGTGCTGTTGATCTTGATGGACCGGGGCAGAAACAGCCCCTCCGTCAGTCTGTCCTCCGGCACATAGGCTATCCCGGCCTTCTGCGCGTCGGCCGGCGTCCGGATCTGAGTCTCTCTGCCCTCGATCTCTATGGTGCCGTCTGTTTTTGGAAGAAGGCCAAACAGCGTCAGAGTCAGCTCTGTCCTGCCGCAGCCCAACTGGCCCGTGATCCCCAGGATCTCCCCCTCATATAAAGAAAAGCTGACGTCCCGATAGCTGCTTCCACTGGTGAGCTGTTTCACCTCCAGCACCTTTTTCTTCCTGCTGACCGTGGCCGGCGCCTGGCTCTCCTCAAAATTTCTGCCCGTCATATAGTAAGAAAACTTTTTCCGGTCCAGTTCTCCGGCAGGACAGTCGATCACGTTCTTTCCATTTCTCAGGATGGTGATATAATCGGAGATCTCAAAGACCTCGTCCAGCTTATGGGAGACAAAGAGTATGGAGATTCCCTCCGCCTTCATCTTAAAGATCAGCTTGATCAGATCCGAGACCTCCTTCTGCGTCAGGGCAGACGTGGGCTCGTCCATAATGATCAGTTTCGCCTCGCTCATGAGGGCTCTCGCTATGGCTACCAGCTGCTTGTCCGCTATGGGAAGTTCCGAGACCTTCTTATCTAAGTCGATATGTACGTTGATTTTAGCCAGAGCCTGCTCGGCTATGGACCGCATATGTTTGTAATTTAAGAGCTTGATCTTCGCCGATATCTCACTGTTCAGCGCCAGATTTTCCATCACCGTCAGGTTGGGAAACAGGGCAAAGTCCTGATAGATCACCTGGATTCCCGCATCGATGGCCTCCACGGGTTTGATATGGCTGTAGGTTTTACCGTCTATCACCACCTCCCCGGAGTCCTGCTGGTATACGCCCGACACGATCTTGATCAGCGTGGATTTTCCACAGCCGTTCTCTCCTGCCAGACAGTGGATCTCTCCCTTGCGTATGTTGAGCGTAATGTGGTCGAGGGCCTTCACTCCGCCGAAGGTTTTTACGATATTGTTCACTGATAAAATATAGTCGTCCATGCACTTCTCCCTGATTCACGGCCGGGTGCTGCGGCCTGCAGCACCCCAGCCTGTTTTAAATTAAAACTCACCGTCAGCAATATTGGTCTTGTCGTACACAAGCCAGCCCTGGCCTGCCAACACCTTCTCATTGCCGTCGAGAGGTTTCATCTGGGTCCAGCCGTCCTGTCCTAAATCGATGCCCGCCTCTAAATCCAGCGTCTCCCCTCTCAATATCTTGGCGGAGAGGTTGCACATGGCGTAGCAGGCTGCGGCCGGGTCCCAGACACACATGGCGGTCATAGAACCGTTCTTGATCAGCTCGCGGCACTCGCTGGGCATACCGGTTCCCACTAACTTTACTTTTCCGGCGATTCCCAGCTCATCGAGAGCTCTGGCCACGCCCAACGGCTCCGTCGAACCGCAGGTGAGGATACCGCCCACATCCGGGTTGGCAGTCAGAAACTCTTTTACCGCCTCGTAGGCTCCGTCGTTGGTGTCGCCTGATTCCATGCTGGGATTGGTGTCGTTGACCAGTTCCATCTTTGGATACTTCGTCTTCGCCTGGTTGACCTCCGCCTCTGTCCAGACCATATGGGAGACTTTGGTTAAATTACCCACCATCGTGGCGTACTTTCCTTCCTCGCCCATGGCTTCTGCCAGAAGGTCCATCAGCTTGGCGCCGTAGTCGGCGTTGGAGAATGCTTCCAAATCAAACAGAACGTTCTGAGCGCTGGCAGCCTCGTGGGAGATCACCACGATTCCCTTATCCAGGGCCTTCTGAAGAATCGGTTCCATGGCCGACGGGTCGATCATGCAGATACAGATCGCATCCACATTCTGGGAGATCAAGTCCTCAACCACCTGAATCTGAGCCGCCACGTCCTGCTCCGCCGGACTTACCTCGTAGGCGTTGATTCCCGTTTCGCTGGCAAACTGCTTGGTTCCCTCGTTTCCTCTCACCCACCAGGGAGCGGCGCCCCACTGGGGAACCACGGCGATCTTCCACTCGGACTCGGGCTTATCGCTCTTGAAGTTTTCCGGCAGATAGACGGCCGCTTTCTGATCCCCTGCCGTAGTCTCCGCCGCAGCCGTTTCGCTTTCCCCTAAAGCTGCTGTGGTCTCTGCCGCGCTGCCTGCTGTGTCCGCTTCCCCCGAGGTCTTTGACACGGAGCACCCGCCCAACATCATGGCTCCCGCCAGGATCAACGCCGTCATTTTCTTCATTTTCCTTCTCATTGCATAACTCCTCCTTTTTAATTAATTTTCCACTTTTGCACCGATATTTTTTTATCGTTTTGCAAGCCGTCCATACAAACGATGAATATCTGCTGTGCAAACTCAAAGTATCATAATTTTTGTCGATTGTCAATGGTATTTTATCGTTTTCGAAAATATTTTTGTTGTTTATCCCCTGAATACCGTTAAATATCGATTATATTTTTATCGTTTTTCGAATATTTGATAATTTTTCTGCTATTTCTCTTGACAGATTCGATAATTTTAAGTAGTATAGAATTGTCATATGAAAACCACTTTTGCATGAATATTATTTGGAGAAACCTTATGAATACAAATCATTTATCGCCGAACAAGCTGGAGAATCAAAACTATGCGTTTTCGAAAAAGGGGATTCGTCAGAACAAAATTCTTTTTTTGTTGTCGAAGCATAAGCATCTTACGAACAAAGAGCTCTGTCAGGAATTGAATTGCAGTGAAGTTACCATACGCAATGATCTGAGGGAGCTGAGCGAACTGAACTTAATCGAGCGCACCTTCGGAGGGGCCTCCGCGCTGGACGACACCTATGGCGGTATATCGATTTCCGAGCATCTCGAATACTCCACCGCGGAAAAATATGCCATCTCCAATTATGTGATGAAACACATTATAAAACCGCAGCAATCCATCATCGTGGACACAGGCTCCACATGTCTTGCGCTGTGTGAGAGATTATCCCAATACGACGGTGAACTGGGTATCGTAACCAATTCTCTGCTGAACGCAAATTATATCAGCCAAAACCCGAACCTCACACTGACGATTCCGGGGGGCGTGTACAATCCGACCTCCGATACTCTCGACTCCATCAGCACGCTGTCCTACTATCAGAATATCTATGCCGACTGCTATTTTATGTCCTCCAACGGACTCACCGCAAACGGCGTATCCCTGACCATGACAGTGGACGCCAACCGGGCCATGATCAAAAAGACCATCGTCGAACAGGCTTCCAAGGTGATTCTGCTCTGCGATCACACCAAGATCAACAAGACCTGTTTTCACAGAATCTGCGGTCTGGAGAAGATATCGCTGATTGTCACAGACGACAACTGTTCCGATGAGGAGAGAAGCGCTTTTGAGTCATTGAGCGTGCCCGTGGTTTTTGCTCCACTATAAAAAGAGGGTAAATTTATGACATATCAGGAAACCTGTACGGAGATCATCCATGAATGTTATTCCGTGCTGTCTCTGGTTGTGGAGGACGACACCAACGAATTAATCAACGCCATCCTCACTTCCGATAAAGTTTTTTCACAGGGGTTGGAAGGGTATTGTTAGCGCTGCAGGCCATCTGCAAACGCTTTAACCACCTGGGCGTGGAGTCCTACTTTGTGGGAGAGATCAACGAACCGGCCATCACGTCCAGGGACTTATTGATCGTGGCCTCCGGAAGCGGCGAGAGCATCATCCCCGTGGAGATCTCCAAAAAAGCCCACGGACTCGGTGCTAAGGTGGCGCTGATCAGCGCCAACCCGGACAGCACCATATCAAAGATCGCGGATATCTTTATCCGCATGCCGGCTCCGTCCAAACTTGGCCTCAAAGAGGAGGTCAAATCAGACCAGCCCATGACGTCTCTGTTTGAGCAGAGTGTATTTCTCTATGGGGATGTTCTTTCCAAGATGATGATCGAACAGAAGAATTTAGATATGAATTCGCTGTGGAGATTCCATGCAAATCTGGAATGACACGGCGCAAAAGGAGAGCTCCCGCCCAGCGGCGGAGAGCCCTCCTTTTCTATGTCTGTCAGAAACTGATCATGGCTTATGCCATAGCCTTTACTTTGAGGCCCTGTCTCACCTTATGGGGTCTCACCAATAGAATGATAAATCCAATGACGACGGCGAGACCGCACAGGGTACCGATCCCAAACACTCCTGTGGTTGCCCAGGTTCCCAGCTGATAGATCGCCAGGGAAACCGCGTAGGCCAGTATGGTCTGATAACCGATGGCAAACCAGGTCCATCTGGCGTTGTTCATCTCACGCTTGATGGCGCCGATGGCCGCGAAGCAGGGGGCGCACAGTAAGTTAAATACCAGGAAGGAGTAGGCGCTGACTGCGGTAAAGCTGGATGCCAGGGTGCCCCAGATCTCCTCGCCGTCCTCCGCCACTTCCGCGAATCCAAAGAGGATACCGAAGGTTCCGACCACATTTTCCTTGGCCACAAGCCCTGTGATCGCTGCCACAGCCGCCTGCCAGTTGCCCCAGCCAAGCGGGGTGAGGATCCAGGCGATGGCCTGGCCGATGTTGGCCAAGAAGCCGTCGGATAAATCCTCCACCATGCCAAAGTGACCGTCCACGATGCCGAAGCTGGACGTGAACCAGATAAAGATGGTGGACAGCAGGATCACGGTTCCAGCCTTCTTGATGAAGGACCAGCCCCTCTCCCACATGCTTCTGAGTACGTTACTCACGGTCGGCAGATGGTAGGCCGGAAGCTCCATGACAAAGGGAGCCGGATCTCCTGCAAACATCTTTGTCTTCTTTAAGATGATACCGGAACAGATAATCGCTGCGATTCCCACAAAGTAGGCGCTGGGCGCCACCCAGGACGCTCCGCCGAAAAGCGCTCCGGCAAACAGTGCGATGATGGGAAGCTTGGCGCCGCAGGGGATAAACGTGGTGGTCATGATGGTCATCTTGCGGTCTCTGTCATTCTCAATGGTACGGCTGGCCATGATTCCCGGAACGCCGCAGCCCGTGCCGATCAGCATGGGGATGAAGGACTTGCCGGAAAGCCCGAACTTGCGGAAAATCCGGTCCATAATAAATGCAACTCTTGCCATGTAGCCGCAGGACTCCAAAAATGCCAGGAAGATAAACAGTACCAGCATCTGGGGTACGAAGCCTAAGACAGCGCCGACGCCTGCCACGATACCGTCGAGAATCAGGCTGGACAGCCAGTCGGCACAGCCAACAGCCGTCAGAAAGCCTTCCAAAGCGACGGGAATACGGGGAACATCAATGAGACCAAACAGGCTCCATCCGTCTCCGAACACGCCGTCATTGGCCCAGTCGGTGGCCCAGGTTCCCACCGTCGTTACGGACACATAGTAAACCAGCCACATCACAGCCGCAAAGATGGGCAGCGCCAGCCAGCGGTTGGTGACGATATGATCGATCTTGTCGGAGGTGCTCAGCTTCTGCCGGTTCTTCTTCACGTAGCTGTCCTTGATGATGGAAGAAATGTAGACGTAGCGCTCGTTGGTGATAATGCTCTCCGCGTCGTCATCCATAGCTTTTTCAGCTCTGGCGATAATGGACTCCACATCCGGCGCCTGCTTCATCTGAGCGGCAATCTTGTCGTCCCGCTCAAACAGCTTGACGGCGTAAAAGCGCTTCTGTGCCTCAGGAATCTCCGTTCCCAGCAGATCCTCGATCTCATCTAAAACAGCCTCCACATCAGCCCCGAATTTATGTATGGGGGCGGCGGCTTTGCTGCCCTGAGCCAGGCCGACCGCCTTCTTAGCAGCCTCCATGATGCCGGTTCCCTTCGGCGCGGAGATCTCCACGACCTCACAGCCCAAATCCTTTCCCAGTGACTTGATATCGATGGTGTCGCCGTTTTTCGCCACAACATCCATCATGTTGATCGCCACCAGAACCGGGATTCCCAGCTCCATCAGCTGGGTCGTCAAATACAGGTTGCGCTCTAAGTTGGTTCCGTCCACGATATTTAAGATGACGTCGGGGCGGTCCGTGATCAGATAATTTCTGGCGACCACCTCCTCCGGCGTGTAGGGTGATAAGGAGTAGATACCGGGTAAATCCATGATGATGGTATCCTTATCCCCCTTTAATCGTCCCTCTTTCTTCTCCACAGTCACTCCGGGCCAGTTTCCCACAAACTGGTTGGAACCGGTTAAGGCGTTGAACAATGTGGTCTTTCCGCAGTTGGGGTTTCCAGCCAATGCAATCTTAATGGGCATTTTCATATCCTCCTCATCTCTTATTGAGAAAATTTATTGTTTAATTAGTCATGACTAACTATCAGTTTTAAAAAAAAGAGGTTCTACTGCACTTCTATCATCTCTGCGTCTGCTTTGCGCAGCGACAGCTCATAGCCTCTGACTTTGACCTCTACAGGATCGCCGAGCGGCGCAACCTTGCGGACAAATACATCCGTTCCCCTGGTGATTCCCATATCCATAATCCGGCGTTTTACAGCGCCCTCCCCGTGAAGCTTGACTACAGATACCTCTTCTCCGCATTTTACATCTTTTAATGTACGCATTTTAAGTCTCTCCTTTTCTAATCATACTCACGCACCTGGTCTCCCGCTGGCTATATCATAATCTTATTCGCCATTTCCTTACTGATAGCTACCCTGGATTCCTTTACATTGACGATGACATTTCCTCCGTTGACGGATATCACCGTGATGTCAGTTCCCGGCACAAATCCCATGCTCTCCAGATGGCGGCGAACTTCCTCTTTTCCTGCCACACGCTTAATAGAAGCTGTCGTACCCTCTTCGATCATTGCCAAAGGCATCATATTCACTTCCTTTCAGTAAGTCACTACTAACCGTTCGTTATTTTTTTAGCAGCGGAAAATGTAAATATTTTCTAGCTGCGTACTTAGATTAGCATCGTCTAACTCACTTGTCAATATTTTTTTCAAATTCTTTTTTTGACCTTTCATGCCGGTTATGTTAAACTAACTGTAGAATTCAGATCTTTTAACTGCAGGGAGGAAACACATTTGAAGATAAATGAATCATCAGAAAATTATCTCAAAACAGTTCTGATACTCAGTCATAAAAAACCATATGTACGCTCCATCGATATCGCCAACGAGCTGGATTTTACCAAGCCCAGCGTCAGTGTGGCCATGCGCAATTTGAGAGAAAACGGTTACGTCTCCGTGGACGGGGAGGGCCACATCACGCCGACCGAAGCAGGCAGGCAGATCGCCGAAACCATGTACGAGCGCCACGCGCTGCTGACCGACTGGCTGGTCTACTTAGGGGTTGACAGGGAGACCGCCATGGAGGACGCGTGCCGGATCGAGCATGCGGTCAGCGCCAAGAGCTTCAAGGCCATCAAAGAACATATAGCTAGAGGAAAAGAACTGCCGGAGAGTTAGACGGCCCGGGGCAGCCTGAGGGAAGAAGTTCCCTCGGCTGCCCTTTTTTGTGCCGTTAAAGCCGCCCTCAGAGGGTAGTTTCCAACAGCTCCACCATCTCCGCGAAGTTCTTTTTGCCGAAATACACATCCCTGTCGTTGACAACGATGCATGGAACGCTCATGATTCTGTATTTTTCCTTCAGCTCCGGATAGTGCTGCAGATCGATCATCTCGGCCCGGACGTGTTCCGAGAGGGCCGCCGCCTTCTGAGCTGCTATCACCGCCTCCGGGCACATGGTACAGGATAAGGACACCATCACCTTGATTCCAACATCCCGGCTCAGCTTCTTTAAGCGTTCCTCTGCCTCCGGGTCCACATCCTGACCGGGCCCCGCCACATTGTAGAGAGCGATGATAAAGGAGTTAAACTCGTGTCCTCCCGGCACTCCATGAAACTCGATCCCGCTGCTTCTTCCGTCCTCGCGGCACAGCTCCATGGAGGGCAGGAGGCGTCCGTCCGGCTGTTCCCCGACCGATTCTCCGACCCAGGATATCTTGTCCGTCATATCCTCCAGTTCTCCTAAAAAGCCGGAGATTTCCCCCCGACACGGAGCTGTCGTCCAGCCATGCCCGGATAAGCACCCGGCTCTGAAACTTCGCAAAGACCCCCTCCAGCTGTCCCTTGATCTCGTCGCTTATGAATCCGTTGCTCTGCGGTTCCCCGCTCGTCCGTGGGACTCTCTTTCCCGCCGTCTCACCCCGTTTTACCTGGAATTCCGGCAGACCCAGTCTGGTGTGAAGCTCCGACACATATTTTTCCAGGGATGTGGCGGCGGTTGCCCCGTCGGAGACTGCCGTGACTACCTGGCGCAGGTCCTTCACGCACACGTCGCCGGCTGCATAGACGCCGGCCAGATTAGTCTTCTGACGCTCATCCGCGATCAGATATCCCTGCTCGTTTCTACGGACCGCCCCGGGAATCCAGGCGGTGTTGGGCACGTAGCCCGCAAACACGAACACACCGAAGGAGCCGTCCTCTCCCGCCTCATGAGTCCACTCCTCCCCGGTATTGCGATCCGCAAACCGGGCATAGGATACCATCCCGTCTCCGTTTACCTCCCGGATCTCCGAGTGGAATTTCACCGTGATTTTGTCGTGCTCCGCAATCTGGTCCGACACGGTCCTGGCGCAGGTAAAATCATCCTCCCGGACAATCATCGTCACCTTTTTGGCGTACTTGGTCAGGAAAATGCCCTCCTCCACGGCCGCGAAGCCGCCGCCGATCACGAATACCTCCAGTCCTGAGAAGAACTCGCCGTCGCAGGTGGCGCAGTAGGCCACGCCCCTTCCCTGAAACTCCTTCTCTCCCTTAAAGCCCAGCTTTCTGGGGTTGGCGCCCACCGCCAGCACGATGCCCAAGGCGCGGTACTCGCCTCTGGTGGCCCGAAGCAGCTTGATCTTCTGCTCCAGCTCCATATCGATCACCTCGGCCATGGCAAATTCCGCGCCAAAGCTTTCCGCCTGTCTCTTCATGTTCTCAGTCAGTTCTTTCCCGCTGGTCCGCTCCACGCCAGGGTAGTTGACGATCTCCGATGTGATGGTGATCTGACCGCCGATCTTCTCCTTCTCCAGCACCAGAACCCGGTACTTTGCCCTGGCCATGTAGATGGCCGATGACAGTCCCGCCGGCCCGGCGCCCACGATAATTACATCATACAGATTGTCTCTGTTCTCCATTTTGTCTCCTCTCGTTTCTGTATATAAAAATGAGGGTCATCCGGAGGCTGACAACTGTCAGCACGGCCGGATACACCCTCAACTCTCGATTAAAGCAGGCCGACCAGATCCAGGCTGGGCTTTAATGTCTCAGCCCCCGGCTGCCACTTGGCCGGGCATACCTGATCTCCGTGCTCCGCCACAAACTGGGATGCCTGTACGCGGCGGAACAGCTCGTCCGCATTTCTCCCCACGTTGCCCGCAATCACCTCGTAGGCCACGATCTTTCCCTCCGGGTTCACGATAAAGCTTCCGCGCTCCGCCAGGCCGTCCGCCTCGATCATCACCTCGAAGTCACGGGCCAGAGTTCCGGTCGGGTCCGCCAGCATCGGGTAGTGAATCTTCTGGATGGTCTTGGACGTGTCATGCCATGCCTTGTGCACGAAATGAGTGTCGCAGGACACGCTGTACACCTCGCAGCCGATCTTCCTGAACTCTTCGTATTTGTTCGCCAGGTCCTCCAGCTCCGTGGGGCACACAAAGGTGAAGTCCGCCGGATAGAAAAAGAATGCCGCCCATTTTCCCAGTACATCGTTTTTGGTAACCGCCTGAAACTCTCCGTTTACAAATGCCTGCACGGTAAAATCACTGATTTCTCTGTTAATTAATGACATTATGATAACCTCCGTTTTTCTTATTTGGGTAACTGCATATCGTCTTTAAGTTAGCTTTTGCTAACCATGTGCATATCATAACATCCGTCCGGCTTTTCGTCAATAAATAATAACGACAATTATTATCATCTCACAAACATAAGATGAGCCGGTTAACAGTATCCTGTCTTATTTTTAATCTGGTTTTATTCTTGCAAATAGGGCATATTAACCATTCAGTATCCATACTAAATACCCCAGTCTTGGCTAATCATTTGTAACTTTATCATGTGTGGATAAATCTTGCCTGTATTCATCAGTTGCTTTGGTGCACCTTGCTCTGCAACGCAACCGTCCGAAAGCACAACCACTTTATCCGCACCGCTGACAGTACGCATACGGTGAGCAATAACAAGCACGGTCTTATCCTGTATCAGCCTTGACAAAGCAGCCTGTATCAGTGTTTCATTTTCCACATCAAGGCTTGCCGTTGCTTCGTCCAGTAAAATGATAGGGGAATTTTTGAGAAAAGCACGGGCGATTGAAATACGCTGCCTTTCTCCGCCGGACAATTCACAACCATTTTCACCAATCATACTGTTGTAACCGTCCGGGAGCTTTACTGCAAATTCTTCACAATTAGCCAACTTTGCCGCCGCAATCACTTCTTCATCTGTCGCGTCTTTTCTGCCTATTCTGATATTCTCCATGATTGTATTGTTAAACAGCGTCACATCTTGAAAAACAATGGAGTACAGCGACAATAATGTTTCCGGTTCTATCTTCGATATATCCATACCGCCGACAGTGATTTTGCCTTTGGTTATATCCCAAAATCTTGCCGCAAGGCGCGACACCGTCGTTTTGCCGCCGCCGGACGGACCGACCAATGCGGTAACTTCCCCTTGTTTTGCAATAAAAGATACATCCTTCAATACGGTTTCCCCGGTATTGTAAGCGAAGCCCACATGGTCGAAAACAATATCATAGCCTTTATTAGTTACCCGGCTGCTGCCTGTCTGAATTGGGTGATCAAGGATTTCATTCATGCGGTCTATGTTTGTTTTGGTAGAAATCACCGCCGCAAGATTTTGCAATGCACCTTCAAGCGGAGCATACAGCCTTGAAGCGACAAGTAAAAACATAAAGAACAGCGGAATATCAATCTCCCCGCGAATGAGCAGAGCTGAACCTACAAGCGCAACCGTGGCAATTCCAAACTTTAATATCAGCGTGGACGAGACAACAAAAAGGGCCGTTCCAAGTTCTGAAATAATGTGCCGCTTTTCTACATAATCAATCTTTCTGCCGAGTCCTTTCAGATAACTTTCTTCCGCATTATTGGCTTTTAAGTCCTGCAAACTCTCAATGCACTCCTGCACACCGCTTTCAAGAGCGACATTTGCGGCTACGGATTTACGGTTAAAATATCCTTGTATGCGGGCTGAAAAGAATGTGATTGCAAATGCAATCGGCAAAACCCAAACCGCCGCAAGAGCCATACGCCAATCGTAAACAAAAAGGCAGATCGCGATCAGCGTTGTTGAAATAATGGAGCCTGCTAAGGCGGGGACATAATGGGAGAATGCTGTTTCAAGTGTTGCACAGTCTCCCATAATAGAATTTGTCAAATCGGCAAGGTCTTTTTTGCCAAAAAGGATAACGGGATTTTTCGGAGCTGCTCGGCTAAGGAAATACGCCTTACCCCACTTTCCACATAGGTTGCTAAATAAGTAGTGTTATATTGAAACCATGTCGCAATAAAGATAAGGCATAAGCAAACCAAAGCGCCAACTACATAAAAAGCTATGCGATTTTCACTCACACCGCCATTCATAGTATCCATGACAAAGTAATACAGAAGCCCGACAGGAAACATAAAAGATATATCCTGTGCAACGCAGGCAATACACCCTTTTATTAAATCGACGGCCCCCTCTTTTGATAACGCAAAGCGTCTTTGCAATGTCTTAATCATGCTTTTGCCTCCTTTGCAATTCTCCATTCTGCCGCTTCGGAATAATTCTTCCACATACGCGTGAATATGCCGTTTCTCTCTATCAGTTTGCTATGTGTGCCGCTTTCGGCAATTTTGCCGTCTTGCAGTACATAAATGCAGTCTGCGTCTGTGATTGACGACAGCCTGTGTGCAATCATAATAACTGTTTTCCCTTTTGAAAGAGCAGATAATGCCTGCTGGATCAGTACCTCGTTGTCAGGGTCGGCAAATGCCGTCGCCTCATCAAGAATGAGGATAGGTGCGTTTTTCAAAATGGCGCGGGCAATCGCTATTCGCTGCTGTTCGCCGCCTGACAGGTACACCCCATTTGTTCCAACAACGGTATCTATGCCGTTCGGTAACTTTTCAATAATATCCAGGCACTGTGCAGCTTTCAAAGCATGGGTGATTTCTTCGCGTGTCGCTCCCGGCTTTGCCAAACGCACATTTTCTAATATAGACGCTTTAATCAGGCGGCTGTTTTGAAATACAAAAGACACTTTATTCATCAGTGTTTCTTTCGGAATATCGCGTATGTCGATATTTCCTATCAGTACGCGCCCCTCCACTGGGTCAAAAAATCTTGTCACGATATTTGCAAGTGTCGTCTTGCCGCCACCGGATGCTCCAACTAATGCGATTGTCTGTCCCGGCTTGATCCGCATAGATACATCATTGAGCGCGTTTTTTCCCCATCATGCCCCAGGGCACCCTCTCTGTCTCCTTCGGAGCCATTCACCTTGTAGCTGTAAGTAACGTGTTCTAATGCGATCGAATAATCAGACGGTATATTGTTCACTGGGCTTTCAGACAGCGGCTTCTCGTTCAGCACTTCATCAATCCTGTTTATTGCGTCACTTACAATCATTGCGTCCTCGCTCATAAACATGATTTTAGTGAGTGTCGTACCGATAACAGGCGTAATTACAATGTAGAAAATAAGATTCAGCAACAACTCATTTGTTACTCCGCCCCTTGTAAAGAGAATACCTCCGGCGATTAGAAATGCAAATACACCATTGATTGCGGTTGTATAAAACATCATAGGGAGCCTTAATGCTTTTGTGTATGTGATTACCCATTTTTCATAATTATCAATCGAGTCTTTGAAGCGTTTGAAAGAGAAAATTGTCTGCCCAAAAGTTTTTACGACGGGTATGCCCCTTACATATTCAACGGCTTCATTTGACATATCGGAAAGCGAATTTTGATACTGCTCCATTCTCTGCGCCATATCTTTTCCGGTCATTTTCATCATAATCAGAAAGCCAAGCGCAACGGGAACAAGGCTTAGAAGTCCCAACCGCCAATCAAACGCAAGCAGTAAAAAGAGCAGTCCTATTGGCGTGGCAATCGCCCCCGCTTTGTCAGGCAGCCTATGTGCAAGATACGTTTCGGTAGCGGCACTGGAACTATTTACGATCCGTCGCAGCTTCCCGCTTCCATACTTTTCCGTCACTCCAAGAGGCAGGGTTGTGATATGCCGCATAAGTTCCTTTCGGATATTCGCGGCCACCCGGAACGCGCTGATGTGCGAGCACATCAAGGCGACTATATAAACCACAACAGATATAACCGCAAACAATACAGCAGACCAGCCATAGCGTGTGACATTCCCCGCCTGTGAAAATTCAGGGGAAACCTCCAGTATGTCGTGAATAATACGCCATATGTACCAAAAAGGCACAAGAGCCAACAGCGCACTCGTTACGGACAGTACCCAAGAAAGATAGGTTAATATCTTATGTTTCCCGGCATACTCCATCAATCTTGATAGATTAGATTGCTCTTTCATTAAAAAACCTCCTTAAAATAATTTATGATATGAAAACGTAATATGCGTTCTCGAATATCCATTGCAACAAGTTAGCTATTGCTAACTTGTCTGTAAAAATTATAGGGCTTATTGCCCCATAATTTTCATCCACCCGGCGGTATAAAAAGCTCTCATTTCTTTTAGATAATGCTTTGCTTCTTCAATCGGCATTTCATGTATAATCAACTCAAAAAATGTATTAAACATTCCGGTAATCAATATATGCTCTAACCGTTCATCAATAGGCGGCGATGGTCTGCCTAACTCATCAAGCACCGCCAAATAATCATGCGTTCCTTTTGTTTCTACCTCTACCATTTCATCAATCAGTTTGGAAAAACGCGTCCCCTCTGAACAGCAAAGAATGAGCTTAAATTCATTCAAATGTTCATAGGCATACAAAAGCATTTCGTGCATACACTCGCCGGAAACGTCGGTAAGATTGTTTGGCTGTTCTTCTGGTGGGATTTCAGCAAATTCTTTCTGAGCCTTGCAGAAGCAGTTCAAAAGAAAGTCGTACTGTTCACCTACCAGTGCTTCAAATAAATCTTCCTTGCTGTGATAGTAACCATAGAAAGCGCCCGTTGTGACCCCCGCTGTTTTGACAATATTTCGCAAGGAAGCGGATTTGAAACCTTTTTCAAGAAATTCCTGCATGGCGGCTGAAAGAATTAGATTTAATGTTGTCTGTTCCGCTTCATTCATTAACTCACCCCTTCTTATAGCGCTGTTATATAACACCGTTATATGGTACGGCAAATAAAGGGATTTGTCAATATCCATATCAAAACTTTCAACAATTTTTTAATATGACAATGAAGATTTGAAAATCAAGCTCTAACAGGTGCGGGTGGTAAATGTGGCTTGTTGTGGCTGCTGCTGTGGTAAATCGCTGGTGGGACGATTGGGAATTTCATCATAGTGTTTGGCCTCCTTGAAAATGAAATATGCTCTAAGTGATTGCTTCACTAACCATGAGAAAAACCATGATTAAGAAGTCACTTAGAGCATATAACACCGCCAGCCAGCTTCTCCTTTGTCACACCTTGATCCGCTCGGCGACCTCATTTCCGATCGCCAGACGGACCCCTTCACATCCAATAATCATGCTGTCCTTCCCATGCTGAAGGACACGGATGGTACTGCCTTCCTTAATATCAAAATGATCCATCATCTCCATGACCTGCGGATTGCCGAACATCCATTTGATGGTACAGGCTTCCCCTGCTCTCGCTTCTGTCAACGGCTGCATAACCATACCTCCCGAATGTTGATACCCTGATCCTATTATGGTCGGATACGCTTCAAACTATTCTTGTTAATCATAGTGCAAACAATGGAAGGGCGGTTAGTCAACTGCAATATCGGTTAGGCATTTTTAATCTTTACGCCAATGCTTTTCCAAGCTCCTCACATTGTGTCTCGGCATCCGCGTCAGGCGTCTCATTGCAAATCACGCCGCCGCACACCAGATTGGCCCCGTCGCCCAGGCATGTTTCCTCCCAGGTCCGCATCCACTCCCCGTCTCCCCAGCCGTAGGAACCGAAAAGACCGATCTTTTTGCCTACAAGCTTTGATTCGCAGTCCCTGAACAGGGGCTCGAACTCGCCCTCCTCCAGCTGCTCGCTTCCCATGGAGGGGCAGCCAAATGCCACCGCGTCATATTCGTCCATCTTATCTGCGGAGAATTCCGCCGCCGTAAAAAGCGCCGTCTCCGCCCCCGCCGCCCTCGCGCCTTCCGTAACCTTAGCCGCCATAGCTTCCGTGTTACCAGTTCCGCTCCAATATACTACTGCGATCCTGCTCATGATTTTACCTCTTTTCTTTCTAAACAATTTTAAGCCCCTCAAAGTTAGCATTGGCTAACCATCAACAGTATATCATCCTGCTTCTGCAAATACAAGAGCGCTATCTAAGAATCTTTCTCACTTTTCCCAGTGCTTCCCGCCAGGCCGCAAACGGCCGGTCTAATCGGAATAATCCGGCTGAATCGGCCGCTGTATCAGCTCTTTATCATGATTATGGAATATGGTATCTCTTACACTGCGCTCAGCGTAAACACTCTCGCCTCATTGTCCGCCTTGATCGCCGGCATCGGCAATCCCGCATACATCAGGGCCGCGCCGGAAAGCTCCAATCCCAGCTCCTCCACGCGGTAGAGGGTCTGTTCCTCCAGACCTCTCAGTCTCAGATAGATGATCCCCTTGTTGGCCCCGGACACGCGCTGCACATATCCCAGAACCGCGCGCTTCCGATCCTCGGAGGCAGACATAAACGCCGCGTACTCCCGCTCTTTTTCCGGGTTGGTCAGGCGGTAATAGTCGCCGTGGGCGGATACCGGACCATGCTCTTTGTAGTAGATCACCTGTCTGCGCACAGCGTCCTGTTCCTCCTCAGAGAGCTGGTTTAAATCCAGCTCGTAGCCAAAGGTTCCGAAACAGGCTACGGCGGCTCTCGTGTCCACGGACACGGTCCGGCCAGTCTGCTGGTTGGGGCACTCGGAGACGTGGGCGCCCATGGTGCAGGGCGGGTAGATCATGGAGGTGCCGTACTGGATGTGGATACGCTCCACCGCGTCTGTGTCGTCGGAGCACCAGATCTGGGGCATGTAGAAGAGAACTCCCATGTCAAATCTGCCGCCGCCACCGCTGCAGCCCCTCAAACCGCACGTCCGGGAAGGCGGTGGTCAGCTTCTCCATCAGCCGGTAAAGGCCCAGCACATACCGGTGGCAGACCTCTCCCTGGCGCTCTGCCGGAAGGGCCGCGGAGAACCGGTCCGTCATGCTCCGGTTCATATCCCACTTGATATAATCCAGACCGGCGTCCTTAAACTCCTCGTAGAGCTGGTCAAACACCGCGTCCACCACCTCATCCCGGCTGAAATCGAGAATCAGCTGATACCGCTGTCTGGTGGGTTTCCTTCCCGGTATCTGAATGCTCCAGTCCGGATGCTCCTCGTAGAGCCCGGAATCCTCGCTGACCATCTCCGGCTCGATCCACAGGCCGAATTTCAGCCCCATATCGTGAATCCGTTTTGAGAATCCGGCGATGCCGCTGGGCAGCTTGTCTAAGTTGCACTGCCAGTCCCCCAGACCTCTGTACTCGTCCGTCCGCCGTCCAAACCATCCGTCGTCCATGACGAACATCTCGACCCCCAGCTCCTTTGCTTTCTCAGCGATGGAGATCAGCATCTCCTCGTCAAAGTCAATCATCGTAGCCTCCCAGTTATTGATGAGAACCGGGCATCTCTGATTGATAAACTGTCTGGGGATCAGGTGGTACTTCACCGCACGGTGAAGGTTGTGGCTCATGCCGGTAAGGCCCTCGCCGCTGTAGGTCATCACGGCCTCGGGCGTCTCAAACACAGCCCCGGGCGTCAGCTCCCAGTACAGAGTTTCCGGGTTTACGCCCGCCACAAGCCTGGTCTGCTTAAAGTCGTTGACCTCCGCCGTGATCGCAAAATTCCCGCTGTAAACCAGGGCCACACCGTAGCAGTCCCCCGCTGTCTCCGTGGCGTCCTCCCCGCAGAGAACCGCCGACGGATTCTGATAGTGGCTGGAGATTCCTCTCACACTGTCCACCGTGATTTTCCCGTGCCGCACCGGAGTCCTCTCCGCGTTTCTCTCGTGGCCCCAGCTCCCATAGAACGTGATCAAGTCCATCTTGTCCGTGGGAAATGAGATGCAGGTGGAATGGGCTCCATTGACATACACGGTCTTCTCCCCGCCATTCCTGATTCTCGCACAGCGGGTGATGATATCGTACTGTTCCAGCACGCCGTACACCAGCGTCACTTCCATATCCGTGTAGGGGTCGCGAAGCACTACCTCCAGGGTCTGCCAGACGCCGTCATGCTCTTTGAGGGACGGCAGCCCGTTGATCTCATATTTCCCCTCCAGTATCCTGTGAGACACGTATCTCAAATCGATGCAGTTGGAGCCGTCCCCATTGATCACGCTGACCGCGGGGACCTTAAAGTCCGACACGCCGAAGCCGGGATGCTCCTGCTCCAGAACGTCCAGGCAGATGGTTCTGTCCTTCCCCGACTCGTAGGGGTTGGCCTCGAACCCATGCCGGATTCTGACGGGCAGATAATCCGCGGAATCCGCGATCCGTCTCCCGTAGTAGAGATGCTCCAGGAATCCGTACTCCGCCACCCGGAACTGATAGCTTGTATGTTCCGTATCCAATGAAAATACCTTTTTGTCTTCTCTATATTGCACACTCATGGCGCTGCCTCCGCTTTGCTTATTTGATTGCACTGTCCACCATGCCCTGGATAAAGTATTTCTGTAAGAATAAGAACACCACAATCACCGGAAGGATTCCGATAAATGCCGCTGCCGCCGCGCCGTTTACATTGGCGGAATCTGCGGAGAAGAAGCTGGCGATGGCCAGTGTGATCGTCTTAATCTTAGGCGACTGGAGCAGGTACAGTGCGAACTGGTAGTTGTTCCAGCAGTTTACGCCGGTGATGATGATGATCGAGGCCGTGACCGGCTTTAACTGCGGCATGATGATCCTGAAAAATGTCTGGAACGGCCCGCAGCCGTCGATGGCGGCAGCCTCCTCAAGGGCGATGGGGATACTGTTGATGAAGCTGGAAAACAGGAATATGCTGGTCGGGAGCTGGAACGTGAGCAGCGTCACGATCATGCCCCAGTAGGAGTTGATTCCGTGCACCTTTGCCATAAAGGAGTATAGGGGAACCAGGATACTGAGGGGCGGAATCATCATGACTCCCATGATAAAGCCCTTCACCAGATTGTTCATCCGGCTTCTGTTTCTTGCGATGGGGTAGGCCGCCATGGCGCCCACCATGACGATCAGCAGGATGGAAACACCGCTGATGAGCAGCGTGTTTTTTAACGCCAGCAGCATGCCTCCCCGCTCTAAGGCGGTGTATATGTTCTTTAGGTAGAGATATCCTGGAAACGCCCACCTCGACGAGTGGTCGTAAGGAGATTTAAACGCAATCGCAATCACCATATATATGGGAACAAAATGGATTGCGATAATGATCAGAGCCAGGATGTATTTCCACGCGTTGGAACGCTTCGCTCTTTCCATTATACGTCTACCTCCTTCCTGTCAAAATATCCCATCACCACGTTGCTGATCACCATAATCAGCAGGAACGACACGATCCCGATAGCCGAGGCATATCCCGCGGACTGGGCTGAAAAATACTGGTTTGTGACCAATGTTGACAGGGAATGGGTACTAAACCCGGGCCCGCCGCTGGTCAGAGCCATAACCAGGTCAAAGAGCTTGAGTCCCCCGATCAGGTTTAGGATCGTGGAGGATGAGATGGCCGGCATGAGGAGCGGCAGGGTCACGTGTCTGAACCGCTCCCAGAACGTGGCTCCGTCGATCATCGCCGCCTCGTAGTACATGGCGGATACATTTTGCAGTCCTGCCAGATAGATCACCATGGCCACGCCTACAAACTGTATGGAGTTCACCATGACGATGATGGCGATGGCCGCCTTCGAGTTCACCAGAAGGCCCGCCGGCTGCATGCCGAGGGCCATCAGGACGTCATTGACTGCGCCCCCGTCATACTGGAAGAAAAAATACATGATATAGCCCATGATAAGCGGGGCGATCATAACCGGCATGTAGATAATCGTGCGGACCACAGAACGGCATTTGAACTTGGTGTTTAAAAACAGTGCGTAGCCCAGTCCCAGCACATTCTGGATAATCGTGCTCATGACGCCGTAGATCAGTGTGTTGACGAGGGCCGTCTTAACATTGGCGTCCTGAAACAGTCTGATATAATTCTTCAGTCCGACGTACTTCATGGTCTGTGAGTATCCGTTCCAGTTGGTAAAGGAAAGTCTGATACCCTGGAGGAACGGATAGATCACAAACACCAGAAACAGGATAATCGCCGGTATGTAAAACAGATTGATAACCGATTTTTTCCTTACCTTCATATTTACTCCTGTGCTTTCTTTTCCTCGTAGCTGGTTTTCATCTGGTCCACGGAGGTTGCCAGGGCATCCGGTTGTCCGGAGAGAAGGGTTGCTCCCGTGACGCAGAGATCGTTCCACATACCGCTGGGTAAGTATTTTCTGTCAAAATACGGGATGTTTAAGATGGAGCTGTCTGTGGAATATTTGTCATAGAACGGAGCCAGTCTGCCGGTGTCGCTCTCCACGTTGTCAAGTCCTGAGGGCATACCGCATTTGGTGGCTAAGTAGGAGCAGATATCCTCTCTGGCAAGGAAATCCATAAACTGCTTCGCTTCCTCCGGGTGCTTGGTGGAGTTTGACATACCCACTGCAAAGCGCTCTCCGGTCATCAGCGCCGTTTTTAATCCGTCCTCTCTCGCCGGAAGCGGCATGAAGCCCATCTCGGTGTCAGGATTCTGAACATAGGTCTCGGTGATTCCGCTGGCTGCGGTAAACATGAACGCCGCCTTCTCAGCAGCAAGGGCCTTGATACCGGTCATGTAATCCGCGGTGACGGCATCCGTGTTGAAGTACCCCTTCTGTCTCCAGGAATCGATCATATCCACAACGGCGTTCCATTTGCTCCAGTCGAAGCTGCTGTCTAAAAGCGCCTGCTGGTTGGCCTCATCCTCGTTGGTGATTATAGTGGGGGCCACAAAATCCATCATGTTTCCGATGGTGTAGTTGTCCTTTCCGCCCAACTGAACCGGGGTCTTTCCCGCTGCCTTGATTTTCTCGCAGGCTGCCTCAAAATCGGCCCAGGTCTTGATGTCGTCCACATTGACATCCGCTTCCTTCAGCACGTTGACATTGTAGATCATGCCGGTCAAGTCCATGTCGATGGGCAGGGTGAAGAGGTTTCCGTCCTGATCCGTGATCTGGTCCTTGATGCTGGGGGAGATGTGGGCTGCGAACCCGAAATCATTTAACGGGGCTAAGTATTCCGCATATCTGGCAACCGCCCATCCGTGGGTGGTCCAGACGTCAGGAAGCTGGTTGGAAGCCATTCTGGTCTTCATGATGTCGGAAAAGTTGCTGCCCGGCATCACCGCCTCCACGCCGATTCCCGTCTCATCCGTAAACTTCTTGCAGACCTCCTGGACCGCGTCGCTGACGGCCTCCCCGTTTAAGTTGTATAAGAATTCAATGGTAACGCCTGTGGAAGCCGCGGCTCCCTCTGTGGTTTTGCTCTCCTGCGGGGCCGCCTCCGTGGCTGCCTCCGTCGGTTCCACCGGAGCTTTGGAGCATCCGATCATATTGACTGCCATCAAACCCGCAAGTGCGGCTAACGCTAATTTTCTCATAATTTCATATCCCTTCTTATTTTTCGCCGGCTTTTTTGTAATTACAGTCTATCACAGACCGACGTATTCGATAAGGTATCCAAATCTACACTTTGAGGCTCATTTCTATCCTGAGGCCAAAAAGAATTGATAAACGATGCGAATCTGTGTAGAATGGATCTAACAAAGGGTACCGGGAGGATCGTCACTATGCAAATGAAAAACGTCAGAGCTTTCAAAACAGGCTTTTAGCTCTCTTTCTCATCAGTATTGTTCTGCCCATTATCATCATGTCCACCATCCTGGCCATCTACTTTCAGAACAAGATCTATGAGGACAATGATAAATATTTTTCCACCTCGCTCTACTCCATCTCCACCAATTTGAGCACCTACGCCTACGACTTAAAGAGACTGACTCTGACTCCCTATATCTATGACGATATCCTGAATTTTTACACGGCTATGGACAATGGAAACTACACGGCGGACGGGTCCCGGGACTACGCCATCGAGCGCTACCGGCAGAATTACATCACGTCCATCCAGCGGATCTTAATCACCGCCAGGGAGGATATTCTGGCGGTGTCCTTCATGCCTGTAAACCCCCAAAACCACATCATGGTCACCACCACCAAGAACAGCGCTCTCATCGACAATACCTCCTACGCCTACGAGTCCGAGCCCTGGTATCACCGGATCTCAGCGGACGCCGAGCCCTATGAGTTTATCGTCTCAGAGTCGCCCTCCTACTTACATTCCGACTCCACCGTAATCTCCGCTCTCCACACCGTCAGAAACGTGTACACCAAGCGGGAACTGGGTGTGATCCGGATCGACGCGTCGGACAAGATCATCAAGGATATCTTCAGCAATGTGACCCTCAGCGCCAATTCCGGCTTTGTCATCGTCAGCCAGGACGGGACCCCGGTCTATCAGGTTGGCAAGGTGGAGGCGGAGGTCCTTTACGCCCTTCCGTCCTCCGGGGACACCATCCGCACGGACGGCGATACCTACGATCTCTACAAGAGCGATATCTCCGGCATGCCGTGGCAGCTGGTCTTTGTGTCCTCCAGAAATGATACCGCCAGGGAAGTGTCCATCGTCTGGAGCCTGGCCGCGGTATTAAGTCTGTCATCCATCCTGGCCGCCTTTTTTATCTTCCGCTCCAACTCGCGAAAGACGGCCCTGGCCTTAAATTCCATCTTAGAGGCCATGACCCGGGTGGCCCGCGGCGATCTGGACACCTCGGTCCCCGACACGGTCCTGCTTCACAATGACTCCTTCAGCACCGAGGAATTTTCGCTGATCGCCGAGAACCTAAACGAGATGATACGGAAACTCCAGCTCTATATCGACCGCTCCTACAAGTATGAGATCAGCAGACAGGAGGCCGAATACCGGGCGCTCCAGAGCCAGATCAATCCGCATTTTCTCTACAATACGCTGAACTGCTTCATCTCCATGAACCGTCTGGGCATGAAAAAGGAGCTGGAGGACAGCATCATCCAGCTCACCAGAATCTTCCGCTACACCTGCAGCGACGCCAAGCTGACCACGGTGCAGGAGGAATTTGACTTCTGTATCCAGTATTGCAACCTCTTAAAAATGCGCTACGACGAGCGTCTGACCTTCTTTTCCGACGTGGAGGAGGAAGCCGGAAAGGTCTCCATCCCCAAGCTCATCATCCAGCCGCTGGTGGAGAACGCAATCAAACACGGCATGGACACGGAGGGGATCTCCATCACCATATGGATATCAGCCGTTATCCGGGATCAGGTGCTGATTCTGGAGGAGAAAAACAACGGAACTCCCATCCGTCCCGAAGAGGTCTACGCCGACGGCAAGGTGGGCGTCCGCAACGTGGAGAACCGGATTAAGCTTCTCCATCCCGACGCCTCCTTCGAGATCGGACTGGCGGAGGGTATCACGTCCATGACTGTCAAAATCCCGTTAAAAGGAGGAACAAAAGATGAACATACTGCTGGCTGACGACGAACGTCTCACCCGTTTGGGGTTAAAAAGCATGATCGAGGAGCTCTACCCCGGAGCCCACCGTTTTACCGAGGCGGCGGACGGGGAAAAGCTGCTGGATCAGCTGAAGGAGGAGACCCCCGATCTGATCTTTCTGGATATCCACATGCCCAGGCTGACCGGGCTGGAAGCATATTCCCGGTTCAGCCACCAGAAGATTCCGGTGGTCATGCTCACCGGCTATGCGGAGTTTGCCTACGCAAAGGAGGCGTTAAAGCTGGGGGCTTTGGATTACTTGTTAAAGCCGGCCAGCTTAGACGAGGTGAAGGCCACCATGGAGAAGGCTTACGCCCTCTATGAGGAGCGGGAGCTTCTGTTGCGAAAGGACTACGAGCTGGAATTTGAGAAGATACTGGACCTCTACACCACCATCGGATTTCTCCAGTCCCCCAGGTATGTCCTTCCCCCTTACACCGCCATCCTCTTTTATTTTGATCACTATAAGAAGGAGACCTTCAAACGCGACTTGGACGCCCTGACCGGCCTTTTGTCCCGCCTCTGCACCAGCCGCCGTCTCCGGTATACCATGAGCTTTCTGGCCAGCGGGGAGATCTGTTTCCTGGCAAGCGGCCATATCGGACCGGAGGAATTCACGCCGGAGCTGCTTCATTTTCATCAAAACAGCGGCTGCACGGCCACCGGATTCTATATCTCGGCCCGGGAGCTCTCAGAGCTTTTTGAGCAGATTGAAGCGGTGCAGAAGGAGGAGAGCCTGCGCTGCTGCGTCCGTCTGGGCTCTGTCATATCGGAGAAGGAGCGCGGCCAGTCCGCCGCCCTGCTGCCCCTTTCCGAGCTCTTAGAGAAGCTTCTGGTGGCTCACCGGGCAGGCGATGTCATGGGCTACCGGAATCTCCTCACAGCCCTTTTGGACCTCCCTCAGGCTAAAGAGCTTCTGGTCATGTGCGACCAATCCCTAAACCGCATACTCACCATGGAATCCGGGACAGAGGCCCGCATCCGCACCTTCGAACAGCTGGTGGAATTCTTAAAACAGATGGGTTCCCAGAACCAGAATGTGGACTTGATCGACCGGATCAATGCTTACGTGGAGGAAAACTATATGAATCAGATCGGCATAGGCACCATCGCGGATATGATCGATATTTCCCCCAATTATTTAAGTAAGATCTACAAGCTGAAAACCGGCGAAAATTTCATCGACCATCTCACCGGCGTCCGCCTAAAAAAGCGGCGGAGCTCATGGCCGGCGGCCAGACTGCCACCGTCCGTGAGACCGCCGAGCGCGTAGGCTATTTCAGTACACGGTACTTCACAAAGGTATTTTTAAAGAATATGGGGATCACGCCGTCGGAATACTTAAAGAATCACCTGTTCCATGAGGGCGGTTCCTGATTGACGGCCGCGGCCCCGGGCAGGTGGGTTTTCAGCACAAGCCGCACCGTGCAGCCCTCCCCCGGCGCGGAGCTGATGGAGAGGCCGCAGTCCTGACCGTAGTAGAGCTTTAAGCGTTCGTCCACATTGTTTAAGCCCACGCTGCCGTTTCCGGAGGATCTCCCGTCAGTCGGGGCTTCCGGGACAAAGCCCACGCCGTTGTCCTCCACCGTAAAGATCAGCCAGGGACCGTCCTGACGGACAGTCACGTTGATGCTTCCCAGGCCGTCCATGGGTTTGATTCCGTGGTAGATGCTGTTTTCTACGATGGGCTGCAGGATGATCTTGGGCACGGTGTAGTCCAAAAGCTCCTCCGGGGCATGGATCTCATAGCTGAGCTTGTCGCCATACCGCTCCTTCTGGATATAGAGATACTGGCGCACATGCTCCAGCTCGTCGGCCACGGAGACCAGTTCCCTTCCGCCGTTTAGCGACAGACGGAAAAATGCCGCCAGGGACTTGGTCAGGGCGATCACCTTGGCGCTGTCGTTAAACTCCGCCATCCAGACGATGGTGTCCAGAGTATTGTAGAGAAAATGGGGATTGATCTGGCTGACGAGGGCGTTGAGCTCCGCCTGATGCAGCGTCTCCTCCTTGTCGGAGATCTCCCTCATCAGCTCCCGTATCCGCAGAATCATCCGGTTATAATGCTCTGCCAAAAGCTCCACCTCATAGAAGCTGTTTTTCCGCACGCTGATTTCGGCCAGCTTTTCTATCTCTGTCATGCCCCTCTCCAGATCGGCCATAGGAATCGCCAGACGGCGGGTAAAGAGGACACCAAGCAGCACCACCGCGCCAAAGAGCAGGCTTCCCATCAGGAGCACCGCCTCAAAGAGCTGCTGCTCCAGCATTTTCAAATTATCCATGGACACCACGCCCACCAGGATCCAGCCGGTGTTTTCGATCTTTGTCTGATAGGTCAGCAGATTGTTCTTCTTGTCGTAGGTATCCCCCATAGCCAGCCGTTCCAACAGCTGCTCCTTCTTGTCCGGGACGGAAAAATAGCTGGTATCCTTGTGATAGACTAAGTCCCCCTTGTCATTGATCAGGAACACACAGCCGTCCGCCCCCAGATCCAGGCTGCGCAGATGGTCCTCCACCACGCTGTACTCCATATCCATCAAAAGAACCCCCAGGTTCTCCCCTGAGGGGTCCGTGATCTCCGTGCTGACCGAGATCACCCAGTTGTCCTTGTCCGAGGAGAAGCTCTGCATCCGGGCTCCGGTGAGGACAGGCATGGTGTTGTGGATGGATTCCATATACCAGTCTTCCTTCATCATATCTTCCGAAACCGACATGTCTAAATTTTCCTCATTGGAGAGGATACGCCCGTCTTTTGAGACTACCACGATGGATTTGATGTAGGAGTCATTTTTCAGCAGCTCATCGATAGAGTCCATCAGGTCCCCGCGCAGACTCTCATCGTCCCCGGCCAGATACTGCCGGAGCAGGGAGTTGTTGGCGAAGACATTGGACTCTCCCTTCACGCGGGCGATGTAGGTGGCGATATTATTGCCGCTCAAATCCAGCAGGTCGTGGGTTTTGGAGACGGTTTCCTTCATCAGCAGATCAGCCGCAACATAATATACGGTCACGCTGAGGGCCAGAATCGCAGCCAGTCCCAGTCCCAGGAAAAAAAGAGAGATCTGCACGCCAAATCTCCGCAGCCAGTCCCGTAGCTTACATCTGCTTTCCACGTCCCACCTCCGCCTTGAACTCCTTGGGAGTTTGATTGTATTTGCGCCGGAAACACACGCTGAAATAGTTGGGATCGTCGATGCCCACCGCGGCGGCGATCTCATAGTTTTTCATCTGGGTGGACAGCAGCAGAATCTTGGCATGCTCCAGCCTCAGATCCAACAGATAATCCCGGAAATTTTCACCGAAATACTTCTTAAACAGGGTGCTTAGATAGCTGACGCTGTATCCCAGCTGGGAAGCCATGGCGCTGAGGGAAAAACCGGAGTCGGAAAGATGTTTTTCAAGCATATCCGTCATCTGCTTCTTCACGCCCCCGCTGTCGTCCGCTCCGACCCCGCTGGTTAAATTATCCACCGCCTGCTGCACCGCGCTGAAGCTGTCCGCCTTCTTTTTCTTTTCGACTAGTCCAAAGAGCAGCTTTTGTATGTCGTCCTTCGAGAGCGGCTTTAAGGCATAGTCGTCGACGCCGATCTTGATGGCGCGGATCGCGTAGTCTAAGTAATCGTAGCCCGTGAGGATGGCGATTTTTACGGCCTCCTCCCGCTCTTTGGCGTGCCGGCAGAATTCCAGACCGCTCATCCTGGGCATGTTGATATCGGCCAGAATCAGATCAATCCGGTGGTGTTCCATCACCTTCAATGCCTCCTCGCCGTTTTCCGCCTCAAAGCACTGGTCTATTCCCAGGCCATAAAAATCCACCAACTCCCGGATTCCCCGGCGGATAATGCTCTCATCGTCCACAACCAGCAGATTGTACATCCCGTCACCGCCTCTCCATTGTTATGTTCATTATAGGCTGCCGGGGCTTGCAGGTCAACCCTGTAAGCCCCGGCGGCATATTACACATATTACATATCAAACAATGGTTTTAAATATCCGTATCCCTCAGCCTCCAGATCTTCGTAGGGAATAAAGCGGATGGAGGCGCTGTTGATACAATAGCGCAGCCCTCCCTGGTCTGCCGGACCGTCGTCGAACACATGCCCTAAATGGGAATCCCCTGCGCGGCTCCGCACCTCTGTGCGAGTCATGCCAAAGCTGTTGTCTGTATTCTCGTTGACCACCTCCGGGACGATAGGCTTTGAGAAGCTGGGCCAGCCGCAACTGGAATCAAACTTGTCCTCAGAGTTGAACAGCGGCTCCCCGGTCACCACGTCCACGTAGATTCCCTTTTCGAAATTGTCGTTGTACTCATTGGTATAGGGGCGTTCCGTATCGTTCCTCTGGGTAACCCGGTACTGGATATCCGTCAGTTTTTTCTTCAGCTCCTCGTCGCTGGGCACCGTGTATGCCTCCGGTTTGATCATGCTGGAAAGGTCGTCGGCCTCCAGCCCCTCCTCCTTTACAAATTCGGCCGCGGCGTTTAAGTTGATGTGGCAGTAACCGCCGGGATTCTTATCCAGGTAATCCTGATGATAGTCCTCGGCCATGTAGAAATTGGACAATGGCAGGATCTCGGTGGCGATAGGTGCTTTGTACTTTTCCTTCTGTTTCTCCACCGCAGCTTCGGCGATGTCCTTGTCCGCCTCATCCACATAATAGATCCCGGAGCGGTATTGGCTTCCCCGGTCATTGCCCTGCTTGTTGACGCTGGTGGGGTCCACCACCTTGAAAAAGCCGTCCAACAGCTGCTCCGTCGAGATGCGCATCGGGTCGTAAACCACCTTGACCGTCTCCGCATGGCCGGTATTGTTATAGCATACCTGCTCATAGGTAGGATTTTCCGTATTGCCGTTGGCGTAGCCCACGTCGGTGTCATACACGCCGGGCAGCTCCTTCATATACGCCTCGATTCCCCAAAAGCAGCCTCCTGCCAGATAGATCGTATGCAGATTCTCTGATGTCACAGACATATTCTTTACCTCTCTTTCCATTTCCGTTGATTCCTGCGGCGCCGCAGCGCACCCCGATAATACCGTAAATGCCAGGGCCGCCGTCACAAGACCCGTCCCCAACACCGTGAGCCTGTTTTTCTTCATGATAATACCTCCTACTCTTATAATCAACTAATATTTTCAAAGCCGTTTTGTTCTCTTTTGTTAACTCAATTCTACTCCTGTTTTGTGGGGATGGTAATGGAATAGTTTTCGCTGTTTCTTTGTTTTTTTATGCTTTGCGACATAATTCTACCCAAATTTTTCTTTTTCTACTTGACTTTTCATCCATTTTACTGTAGTCTTTATATCAATAGAACCCGCCACGCCTCTGGTTTTCTACGCGCAACCCGGCGGGACTTTTATTCTCCGTGAGGTGTCTAAGTGAATCTATATCCTAAGAAAATTCTGACTGTCCAACAGCAGCTCCAAACCTATCTCGACGCTGGTATGATCATCTCTTCCCCCGATGAAGCGGTCACTGCTTTAACAACCATCGGTTATTACCGTCTTCGTGGTTACAGCTTTCATCTGTACGATAATGCCACAAAAAAGTATCGGCCCGGCACCGATTTTTCCGACATCCTGAAGCTTTACTATTTTGATACAGAACTCTCACACTTATTATTCTGTATGTCTTCTGCCATCGAAGTATCTCTCAGAGCCAGATTGTCAGAGGCATTGCTCATTTATAACGATGCTCTGATCCTCACCGATCCATCTGCCTTCACCGATAAAAAACTATTCTGGCAGAATCTGTCCTCTCTATCATCCGAAGTGGCAAGATCCAACGATATGTTTATCCGCCACAATTTTCAAAAGTATGAAGGTGAAATACCATTATGGGCTTCCGTTGAAATCATGTCATTCGGAACGCTGTCAAAAACAATTAAGAACTTAAAAACCGGGCCTGGCAGCGCTTATTCTGTTCTGGCAAACTATTACCGCTACCTCTCGCCAAGAGGCAGACCTGTCAGCCCATCTTTACAGATGCTGTCCTCCTGGATACAGTCGGTATCGATATTGCGGAATCTATGCGCTCATAACAGCCGTATATATAACCGGACTATCAATGCTTTTCCAGAACTGCTTATCTCTGACCAGTCAAATTCAAGCCCACGCTCCAACGGTTTGTATCAGATTCTTCTTGCCATGAAATATCTGCGTCCTTCAGATTCCGTGTGGAATACATTTTACGCTGATCTCCAATCTTTATTTATAAAATATCAAGGATATTTTGACTTTCGTCATTTACATTTCCCCGCCGATTGGCATGCTCATCTGACTCTGTAATGCATAAAACTCGTCCCGCCGCATATGATGAATATGATAGAACTATCCAAGCCTCTCTATGATGCTCAAATCGGATAGACGTCATGGAGGGGTGATTCGAAAATCATCCCTCTTTGCATGAACATATGCCTGACCGGTCATTACCAGCAGACAAAAAGCCAGGCCCATGGCCTGGCTGAATGAAGTGTCAATCTATGCTGCTCAAAATCTTTCTGTCTGTTTCCGTATCCTTGTCGTAGTCCACATGGTCGTATCCGAAGCCGAACAGGTGGTAGAAATCCTCCCAGTAGCCTTCTATATCTGCGTATTCTCCCAGTGTCTCGTCTGTAATCTTATCCCAGGATTTCCGTACTTTTTCCTGGACGTCGGATCGCATCTCCAGGTCGTCTAACCGGATGCGGCATGGCTTGTCCGTGGTGCGGTGGCTGGAGAAGAGCTGGTCCTGCCACAGGCGGTAGATCTGCTGGATGGTGTTTTCGTGGGTGCCGGTCTCTTTCATCACGCGATACAGGATCGCGATATAGAGAGGTACGATGGGGATCGCGGAGCTGGACTGGGTGACCAGGGCCTTGTTGACGGAGACGTAGGCGGAGATTCCGTCGGCATGGAGCTTTAACGCGGTATCATAGAGATGCTGCTTTGCAGTTCCTATGGTGCCCCCGTCGTAGATCGGCCTGGTCATCTCCGGACCGATATAGGAGTAGGCCACGGTGCGGGCCTGATCAGACAGAACGCCTGCGTCTCTCAGCGCGTGCATCCAATCGCTCCAATCCTCCCCTCCCATCACGTGAACGGTCGCCGCAACCTCCTCCTCCGTGGCCGGAGTGACGGTGCTCTCAGTCAGTACATTGTGAGACAAATCCAGACTCTTGCTCGTAAACGGGTCCTTCAGCGTCTTTAACACTGAGGTATACACGGTCCCGTCCGCCATGGTGCGCCGCGGCGCCGCCAGGGAGTAGACCACGAGATCCACCTGCCCCAAGTCCTTTCGGATCAGCGATATGGTCTCCTCCTTGGTCTGCATGGAGAAGGCATCCCCGATGATCGTCCTGGCATAGATGCCATCCTCCTTTGCAAACTCCTCAAACGCCGCCGTGTTGTACCACCCGGCCGTAGCCGTGCGGTTTCCCGACGCCGGTTTCTCATAGCAGACGCCTATGGTGGGAGAATTGCCGCTCCAGGCGGCGCAGATGCGGGAAGATAAGCCGTAGCCGGTGGATGAACCGATCACCAGAACCCTCTGATGAAATTTCAGCTCCGGCTTACTTTTTATATATTGTATTTCCTGGTATACGTGTTCCCTGCAGCCCTCCGGGTGAGCTGTTGTACAGATAAAATTCTTCACTTTTGGTTGTACTATCATGATGCCGTTCCTTCTTTCTCAACGATTTTGAGTCCTACCTGTACTACTATAGCACAAAATTCCTGATTCAGCCTCAACTTTTTGCCTTTCGGCGGCCTGAAATGTGATAATGTCACAGAAGAATTTTGATTTTCATGATACAATTAAAACAATTCATTCATCACAGGAGGTTCAACATGAGTTCACCAAAAGCGAAAAAATACGCCGCTATCCCCCGGGACATCTGCGTGGCCTGCGGCTGCTGCCTAAAGGTCTGTCCCCGCGGGGCTTTAAGCATCTATCGTGGAAGCTATGCAGCCGCTGACCCGGAAACATGCATCGGCTGCGGATTATGCCAGAGGGCCTGTCCGGCCTCGATCATCGAATTGGAGGTAAGAAATGAGCAATCATAAGACAAAACACTGGTACGACTATCTGCGGGTACTCACGGCCCTCTATCTGACGCTGGGATTTTTTAATATCCTGTTCGCCTGGCTGGGTCTGCTCTGCTTCTTCATCCCCCTGCTTTTCACGTTCATCAAGGGGGAAAAACCTATTGCAATAAATACTGCGGCAGAGGCCAGCTCTTAGAGCTCTTAGGCGGCCGTTTCCACCTCTCCGCCAACCGGGCCTGCCCTAAGGCGATTCGGAGCAAATGGTTCCGCTATGGATTCCTGACTTTCTTTATGCTGATGTTCTTTAACATGCTGTTCATCACCTGGATGGTGTTTGCAGGATCGAGAGGTCTGGGGCAGGCCGTCACACTTCTGTGGACCTTCAAGCTTCCCTGGCACTTTGCCTATCCCGGCGGAGTGACCGACTGGGTGGCCCAGTTTGCCTTTGGCTTCTACAGCGTCATGCTCACGTCCACGGTCCTGGGACTGATCACCATGGCCCTCTTCAAGCCCCGGACCTGGTGCGTCTACTGCCCCATGGGGACGATGACGCAGATGGTCTGCAAATTAAAGGCGGGCAAATAAACTAAGGCAGCCTGACGAATGTCTCGTCAGGCTGCCTGTATTCGTATCGCTATTCCTACTCTTTTCCATTCCAACAGTAAGTGCAGAGCTTACACGGAGATATCCCTATGGATTCCATCAGATCGTCGAGTCGGTGGTAGCTCAGGGTGGTAAAATTCAGTTTCTTTCTGATCTCCTCCACCATCTCCTTATAATTTTGGCTGTCCGGATTGGCGTAGTCCTCTAAAAGCTCCTGAGAGACATTGTCCCCCTCCCTGTCCCGGATAATCCTTCTGGTGATTAAATCCATCTCCGAGTTGGACCTGGAAAAATTGAGATACCGGCAGCCGAACATGAGAGGCGGACAGGCCGGCCGGATGTGGACCTCCCTGGCTCCGCTCTGGTACAAAAACTCCGTGGTCTCCCCCAGCTGGGTTCCCCTGACGATGGAGTCGTCGATCAGCAGAAGACGCCGGTTGCGGATCAGCGCGTCCACGGGGATCAGCTTCATGCGGGCGATCAGGTTTCTCTGTTTCTGGCTCTGTGGCATAAAGGAACGGGGCCAGGTTGGGGTGTACTTGATAAACGGGCGGGCAAATGGGATCCCGGATGCATTGGCGTAGCCGATGGCGTGGGCGATTCCCGAATCCGGGATGCCGGCCACGCTGTCCGCGGTCACGTTATCCCGCTTCGCCAGCATTTTCCCGCAGTTGTAACGCATGGCCTCCACATTGACGCCCTCATAGGCGGACGTGGGATAGCCGTAATAAACCCACAAAAAGGAGCAGATCTTCATATCCCGCTTGGGTCTCGATAAGCTCTCCACCCCGTCGGGCCGGACCAGAACGATCTCCCCCGGGCCCAGCTCCGAATAGTCGGTATAGCCCAGATTGATGTAGGCAAAGCTCTCAAACGACGCACAGAAAGCCCCGTCCTTCCGTCCGATCATGACAGGGGTTCTCCCCAGCCGGTCGCGGGAGGCGTAGATCCCCTCCTCGGAGAGGATCAGGATGGTCATGGAACCGCCGATCACCTCCTGAACATACTGAAGCCCCTCCACGATGCTGGACTGCTGGTTGATTAACGCCGCCACCAGCTCCGTCGTGTTGATCTTTCCGCCGCTCATCTCCATAAAATGAATATGGCCCTTCTCGTAGGCGCTGCGGATCAGCTCCTCCTCATTGTTGATCTTTCCCACCGTCGTGATGGCAAAGCTGCCCAGATGGGACTGAATCAAAAGCGGCTGCGGATCGGAATCCGAGATACAGCCAATGCCGTAATTTCTTTCCAGCTCCTCCAGGTCGTTATCAAATTTGGTCCTGAAGGGGGTGTTCTCAATATTGTGAATCGACCGGTTAAATCCGTTCTTTCCAAGTACCGCCATGCCTCCGCGCTTCGTTCCCAGGTGGGAATGATAATCAATGCCAAAAAATAAATCCAGGGTACAGCTTGTCTTCGATACAACTCCAAATATCCCGCCCATAGTTTTCCTCTCTTTATGTATAGATCTGTTCTTAAGCCTACCACAAACAGGTTTCAAGAGACAATAGCCAGGCATATTAAATATTCTTATGAGTTTTAAGAAGCAGGGCAGCCCGCTGGGGGCCATTCAGCCGTCAAAGATATTCACATCCGATTTCTTCCAGCTTCTCATCCACCCACGG
>Ga0192243_10099_pt1 | contig 35334 bp, 35 predicted proteins | sample Koala_Koa27_K3_FD_131233 | JGI IMG/M metagenome (GOLD analysis project Ga0192243, IMG submission 131233) | Enriched cells from koala feces incubated with labeled cellulose particles, San Francisco Zoo, California, United States - Koala_Koa2-7_K3 ... | reverse complement strand
AACAGAGGTAATTTATGAGTAGTAAAAAGAGCGACACATCGTTTCTGGTACAGGGATCCGTTCTGGCGATCGCATCGATCGTCAGCCGGGTCATCGGTCTTCTCTACCGTATCCCCATGACAAATATTATCGGCGAGTACGGCAATGACTATTACAGCTGCGCCTATGAGATATACAGCATGGTACTCCTGATATCATCCTACAGTCTTCCGATGGCAGTGTCTAAGATGGTGTCCGCGCGCATGGCTAAACATCAGCAGGAGAACGCGTACCGTGTCTTTCAGGGAGCGCTGATCATTGCGCTTGTCACCGGTACTGCCGGATGTTTGTTCATATTTTTCGGCGCGGAGTTTCTGACGAAGGTTTTTCAGACACCTCTCAGTTTCTTTGCTCTGCGTGTGCTGGCGCCGACGCTGATCATCGTAGCTGTTCTCGGTGTAATACGGGGATTTTTCCAGGGACTCGGAACAATGATTCCAAGCGCTGTTTCCCAGATACTGGAACAGATTGTGAATGCGGTTGTCAGTGTTGCTGCAGCTTTTGTCCTGTTCGGATACGGCACAAGAATCGCCTCGGTACTTGGCGGAGAACAGCATTATGCGGAGGCTTACGGCGCGGCGGGCGGCACACTGGGTACGAGCGCGGGAGCGGCGATCGGCCTGGTTTTCTGCGCACTTGTATTTTTTGCTTATCGCAGGAGATTAAAAAAGGGCATTGCCAGAGAACGCCAGTTAAGCAGGAGACGCCCGGAGAACTTCGGTTCCATCATGAAAGTGCTGATTCTGACTATTGTTCCGATTCTGTTGAGCACCGCGCTCTACAATCTGGTTTCCATTGTAGACCAGGGTCTGTTTAAGAATCTCGCAATTCTGCAGGGAAACGACAGTGATTCTGTTTCTCTCTGGTGGGGCGTTTATTCCGGCTATTACCGTGTACTGGTCAATGTGCCGATATCCATATCCACCGCATTGGCGACAAGCAGCGTACCGGCACTTGCCGCGGCATTTGCCAAAAAAGATCATGAGCAGGTTCGCAAAAAAATCGGTTTATCCATGCGTTTTATCATGGTGATCGCGTTCCCCTGTACCGTTGGGATGGCTGTCCTGGCAAACCCGATCATGCGGCTTTTATTTTCCACAACAAACGATCTGGCGGGACATCTGCTCCAGGCGGGAGCCATCAGCATTATTTTTTATTCTATCTCCACTCTGTCCAATGCTGTGCTGCAGGGTATAGACCGGATGCGTGTCCCGATCCGGAACGCGCTGATCGCGCTTGCCGCGAATATCGTGTCACTGCCGATTTCGCTTTATGTGTTTGATCTGAATATTTATGCCATGATCGTGGGAAATATTGTATTCTCACTCGTTATGTGCATTTTAAACGCTCTTTCGGTTCGCAGATACTCCGGTTTTCGCCCGAACATCGTGAAAACGTTTATCAAGCCGGCGGTTGCCTCGGTCCTTATGGGCGTGATCGTATATGTTGTTTATTTTGTGATATACAGAGCAGTAAACAGCAATGCGGCGGCTGCGATTATCGCGATTCTGGCAGGCGTCATAAGCTATGCGGTTATTCTTCTTCTGGTCAAAGGTTTGACGGAAGAGGAACTGAAGAGTTTTCCGATGGGAAGCAGGATTATCCGAATCGCGAAAAAATTTCATCTGCTGTAAAAAATAAAGTGCTGATAACAGGGACAGATCATATGATTCATACAAATCAAACGGACAAAAGGGCAGATGTGATTGTTGTCGGAGCAGGCGCTTCCGGTCTGACGGCAGCCATTGCGGCGGCTGAAAACGGGGCTTCCGTCATTGTAATTGACCACAGTTCGGTCTCCGGTAAAAAGATCCTTTCAACCAGAAACGGGAAATGTAATTTTACAAATGAACGGCAGGAGTCGGACTGTTACCGCAGCGATGATCCAGCTCTGGTCAGGAGCGCATTGAAGCGGTTTTCTTATCGGGAAACCATTTCCTTTTTTGAGCGCCTCGGTGTCCTTGCGAAGTCTAAAAACGGATATTGTTATCCGCGCAGCGGACAGGCTTCCGCGATCCGTGATGCACTGATTGCTGAGACGCGGTGTCTCGGCATCCGGTTTTATCATAAAACAAAGATCTCAGATATAACAAAAGAAGGATCATCTTTTCTGATTCGGACAGGAACAGATGTATTCTCTGCCGGACGATGCATTCTGGCAGCCGGGGGAATCGCCGCTCCGAAAACAGGCAGCGACGGCAGCTGCTACCGGTTTGCAGAGAACTTCGGGCATAGGATTGTGCGGCCATTGCCGGCTCTTGTTCCGTTGGTATCCGATGAAAACTGGCTTTCTCTCACAGCCGGCGTACGCTGTGACGCGCGAATCGCACTGTTTGTGAATGGAAAAAAACAGGCGGAGGATACAGGTGAGCTGCAGTTGACGGAGTATGGTATTTCCGGAATTCCCGTCTTTCAGATCAGCCGATATGCGGCTGCAGCGCTTTCCGATCAGGCAGAAGTAAAGGCAGCCGTGGATTTTCTTCCGGATATGACTTCTCAGGAAGCCAGACAGTTTCTTGATGTTACTGCAGAAAAAACAGGCGGCCGTAAAACCTGGGAACAGATTCTCAGCGGTCTCTGTAACCGGAAGATTGCGCATATGATCTGCATCAAGCTGCATTTGCCGGAGACACCTGTACACGAACAGTCAGATAAAATCTTTCATAAGCAGCTGTCGCAGATTGTGCATCTGCTGAAAGAAACGACGGTTCGGATTACCGGGACACGCCCCTCGGATCAGGCACAGGTGACCTGCGGCGGGGTCTCCCTGAGAGATATCGATGATACGATGCAGTCAAAGCTGGCGCCGGGACTGTATTTCGCGGGTGAGATACTGAATGTGGACGGGATCTGCGGGGGATATAATCTTCAATGGGCGTGGACCAGCGGATTTATTGCCGGAACGCATGCGGCTATATCTGATGCATCAGCTTGAGTAGTTTTCTAAAAATCCGTACAGTTCCTCCAGGCTGTCAAAGACAATGCCGGTTTCTGCTTCCGCCTGTACATCTTCAGGCAGATCGGACAGTCTTATACCGGTTTCAAAATATACATCCCGGGAATTGCCCTGATAGACAGACAGATAATTCCCGTTTTTTTTCACGTAATATTTGTTCGCCGATATGTCTGACAGATCGCTGCCGTCATTATCTTCGATTTCATTTATTTCCGGATCTGTTTCCTCAGCGGATGAATCGCTGTTTGCAGTTCTGGATATATCAGTCATTGTTTCGGAAGCGTCGGTTTCGCTTTCGAGGTATAAGTCAGATGTACTCTCCGCGGCGGATGATGATGTATCCGCCCCTGCGTTTCCGAAGTAATATCCGGCCCGGAAAGCGATCAGTATGAGAGCGGCACAGATGATGAAGGAAATGCGGATGGCACCATCTTTTTTCATAGTCAGAACTCCTTTAAAATCATGATCTGTTTATACGGGAACTATATTTAACAGGGTGTACATATTTTTTTATATTATTCAATTTTAACAGGATTTTAATATATCGAAGCAATACAAACGGGTCTTTACACTGCTCTGAAAAACAGCTATAATAAACAAAGTTTGATTACAGCATATACACACAGAGAGCAGGCAGATATGACAAGGATCATTCGTGTATCGCAGATTTCGGTTCCCCTGCGGCATGACAGAGAACAGGTTTTTCAGAAAGCCTGCCGCATGGCAGGTGTCCGCGGCAGGGATGTGCAGCGATTTCAGATTGTGAAGCAGTCCGTGGATGCCAGACATAAGGAAGATTTAAAATACATCTATTCGATCGATCTGACGATCGGAGAGAAGACATCATACAGAAGGCAGGACGGCCGCGTACAGGAAGTATTTCCCGTGGAATATCATCCGGAGGCATGCGGGAATGTTTCATTATCCGCGCCCGTTGCGGTGATCGGTTCCGGACCTGCCGGTCTTTTTTGCGCTTATCTGCTGGCAAAATACGGCTATCAGCCGATCGTTTTTGAGCGTGGCAAATGTGTGGAGGAGAGACAGGCGGATGTAGAACAATTCTGGAACGGCGGCAAGCTGCTTGCAGAGTCAAATGTGCAGTTCGGAGAGGGCGGCGCAGGGACTTTTTCGGACGGAAAACTGAATACGCTGGTAAAGGATAAGCTCGGAAGAAACCGTTTTGTACTGGAGACATTTGTATCCTGCGGTGCTCCGGAGGATATTCTGTATGTGAATAAACCTCATATCGGCACGGATATTCTGCGCACGGTTGTTTCAAATATGAGGAAAGAAATCCTGCGCATGGGCGGCCGGTTTTATTTTTCCTCAAAGGTAACGGATCTGGTCGTGAAGAATCAGTTCCTGCATGCGCTTGAAATAAATCACGAACAGATTGTAACGGTTTCTGCCGCGGTTCTGGCGATCGGACACAGTGCGCGCGATACGTTTGAGATGCTGCGCCGGCGCGGTGTACCGATGGAAGCCAAGTCTTTCGCGGTCGGCATGCGTGTGGAACATCCGCAGAAAGAGATCAACCGGTGCCAGTATGGTGAACAGGCAGATCTGACCCTTTTGCCGGCCGCGTCCTATAAGCTGACACATCGCGCCTCAAACGGCAGGAGTGTCTATTCTTTCTGCATGTGCCCGGGCGGATATGTGGTCAATGCTTCTTCGGAACCGAAACGCATGACCGTCAACGGGATGAGCGATCATGCCAGAGACAGCCGGAATGCGAACAGTGCGGTCATCGTTTCTGTCACACCGGAGGATTTTCCGGATCCGGCCGATCCTTTGTCCGGTGTTGCGTTTCAGAGAGATTTAGAGGAGAAAGCATGGCAGGCCGGAAGCGGACGTATTCCGCAGCAGCGTTTTGCAGATTTCGAGAATGGTGTACCGGGAACGGAACGGATTTCTTTATCCTGCACGAAGGGAGCCGCCGTATCAGCAAATCTTCGCGGGATTTTCCCGGATGAAATCTCGGAAGCTTTTATCGAAGGAATGCACGCGTTTTCCCGGAAAATACATGGTTTTGACAGCTCTGATACGATTCTTTCCGCCGTGGAGAGCCGGACATCCTCTCCGGTGCGTATCATCCGGGGGGAGGATTACCAGAGCCATATAGGCGGGCTGTATCCGTGCGGAGAAGGCGCAGGATATGCCGGCGGCATTATGTCCGCGGCTATGGACGGTCTGAAATGCGCGGAAGCAATCATGCGTGCAGGCGATGAGCCGTGCGACCGATAATAAAAAGACAGTTCGCGAGCCGACGGCTCGCGAACTGAGAACGGCGGAACGGCGATAAAGAACAACAGGAGGAGCATTCGTGACATACGAAGATATAGATACCGAAAAATTAACGCCCATGATGACGCAGTACCTTGAAATGAAAAATGAGTATCATGACTGTATCCTCTTTTATCGTCTGGGAGATTTTTATGAGATGTTTTTCGATGACGCTGTCACGGTCTCCCGTGAACTGGAGCTGACGCTTACCGGAAAAAGCTGCGGTCTTGAAGAACGCGCCCCGATGTGCGGTGTCCCATTTCACGCAGTGGAGGGATATCTGACCCGCCTTGTCTCAAAGGGATACAAAGTCGCCATCTGCGAGCAGGTTGAGGATCCGAAGCTTGCGAAAGGTCTGGTGCGCCGGGAGGTCGTGCGTATCGTGACGCCGGGTACAAACCTTGACACAAATGCGCTGGATGAGAGTAAAAATAATTTCATTATGAGCATCGTGTATGTGGACTCCAGATACGGAGTATCTGTTGCGGATGTGACGACCGGAGATTATTATGCCACGGAACTGGATTCTGAGCGGAAGCTGCTGGATGAGATCAGCAAATATGTACCATCTGAGATCATCTGCAATGAACCGTTTCTGATGAGCGGTTTAGACCTGGAAGACCTGCGTCATCGTCTGGGCATAGCAGTCTATGCGCTTGATGCCGGATATTTTAACGATGCAGCGGCCCGGCAGACGCTTCTGGATCATTTTCACGTGCCGGATACAGCAGGGCTTGGTCTTGAGGATTATGACTGCGGTATTCTGGCTGCCGGTTCGCTGCTGATCTATTTAAAGGAACTGCAGAAAACCGATCTTTCTCATATGACAAAGATCATTCCGTATACTACGGGAAAGTATATGATTCTGGACAGTTCCACCCGGCGAAATCTGGAACTTGTAGAAACGCTTCGGGAAAAACAGAAACGCGGTTCTCTGCTCTGGGTACTTGACAGCACGAAGACGGCCATGGGAGCCAGAACACTGCGCGCGTACATCGAACAGCCCCTGATCGATAAGTCTGAGATTGAACGGCGTCTGGACGCGGTTTCGGAGCTCCGTGAAAATATGATCACGCGGGAAGAACTGCGGGAGTATTTAAACCCGATCTATGATCTGGAACGGCTGATCGGCCGCGTCGTCTATCACACGGCAAATCCGAGGGATCTGATCGCCTTTAAAACTTCCCTTCAGATGCTGCCGGCGATCCATACGCTGATGCAGGATTTTTCGTCTGATCTTTTATGCGAACTGAAGGAGAGACTAGATACACTGGACGATATCTGCGACCTCATTGCGCGCGCGATTGAAGACGATCCTCCGGTTTCCGTCCGCGAGGGAGGCATGATACAAACCGGTTTTCATCCGGAGGTCGATCGCCTCCGCAGTGCAAAGACGGAGGGTAAGAGCTGGCTCGCGAAGATCGAAGAAGAAGAGCGGGAGAAGACCGGTATCAAAAATCTCCGGATCAAATACAATAAAGTATTCGGCTATTATCTGGAAGTAACCAATTCCTATAAGGATCTGGTGCCGGATTACTATACCCGGAAACAGACTCTGACGAACGCGGAGCGGTATATTACGCCGGAATTAAAAGAGCTGGAGGAGACGATTCTCGGAGCAGAGGACAAGCTGACGGCTCTGGAGTACGACCTGTTCTGTGAGGTGCGGAATCAGATTGCTGAACAGGTAGACCGGATTCAGTCGACAGCTAAAGCAGTCGCTGCCATCGACGTATTTGCTGCTCTGGCCGCCGTAGCGGAACGCAACGGCTATACACGGCCGAAGATCAACGAGAAAGGGCTGCTGAAAATCAAAAACGGCCGCCACCCCGTGGTGGAGCGCATGATGAACAATGATATGTTTATCGCAAACGATACTTTTCTCGACAATAAGAATAATCGTATTTCCATCATTACCGGTCCGAATATGGCGGGTAAATCCACTTACATGCGGCAGAATGCGCTGATCGTGCTGATGGCGCAGATCGGATCTTTTGTCCCCGCGGAATCCGCGAATATCGGAATTGTCGACCGGATTTTCACGCGGGTGGGCGCATCTGACGACCTTGCTTCCGGCCAGAGCACTTTTATGGTGGAAATGAATGAAGTAGCCAATATCCTGAAAAACGCGACGTCGAGCAGTCTGCTGATTCTGGATGAGATCGGACGCGGAACCAGTACCATCGACGGTCTTTCTATCGCGTGGGCGGTCGTGGAATACATCAGCAACCCGAAACTGCTCGGCGCAAAAACGCTGTTCGCCACACATTATCATGAACTGACAGAGCTGGAAGGAAAGCTTTCCAATGTAAAAAACTATTGCATTGCCGTCAGGGAGAGGGGCGACGATATCGTTTTTCTGCGAAAGATCATTCCGGGCGGAGCGGACCGCAGCTACGGCATCCAGGTGGCAAAGCTGGCCGGTGTGCCGGAGACGGTGATCGAGCGCGCGAAAGTCATCTGCGAAGAACTGGAAAGCGCCAATCTGAGCAATATCACAAGGGGGCTGGATGTCGGCGCCCTTATTGAAAAAAAGAACAGAAAGCAGCCGGATGAAGTGGATATGGCGCAGATATCTCTGTTTGATACCGTAAAGGATGATGATATTATCCGGGAACTTGCAGAGACAGACCTGACACATATCACCCCCTTTGACGCGCTGAATAAATTGTACGAGCTTCAGAATAAGATAAAAAACAGATGGTAGGAGAGTGACATGCCGCAGATACAGGTATTAGACGAACAGACCATAGATAAAATCGCTGCAGGGGAGGTAGTGGAACGCCCATCCTCCGTAGTAAAGGAGCTGGTGGAAAACGCGATTGATGCCAGGATCAACCGCTGTCACCGTGGAGATCCGCGACGGCGGTACGACGCTGATCCGTATCACGGACAACGGCTGCGGCATCGGGTGGGATCAGATACCGGTTGCCTTTTTCCGCCATTCTACAAGCAAAATCCGCTCAGTGGAAGACCTGCTGACAATCTCTTCCCTTGGATTTCGCGGAGAAGCACTGTCCAGCATAGCCGCCGTCTCACAGGTGGAGATGATCACGAAGACGATGGATGATTTTACCGGCAGCCGATATCTGATTGAAGGCGGTAAGGAGATTTTGCTTGAAGAGGTCGGTGCGCCGAACGGCACGACATTTCTTGTTAAAAATCTATTTTATAATACACCGGCCCGCAGGAAATTTTTAAAATCCCCGCAGACGGAAGCGGGATATATCAATGATATGATGGAGCGGATGGCACTGTCACATCCTGATATATCCTTTAAATTTATCAACAACGGGCAGATTCGCCTGCATACCTCCGGGAACGCGAATCTGAAAGATATTATCTACCATATATACGGCCGGGATATTGCCGCGAATCTGCTTGAGATTCAGACGGAATTTGAAGATTTTTCCGTGAGCGGTTATATCGGGAAGCCCGTTATTTCGAGAGGAAACCGCAATTTTGAGAGTTATTTTATCAACGGCCGATACATAAAAAGCAGCCTGATCGCAAAAGCTATCGAGGACGGTTATCACGGTTTCCTGATGCAGCATAAATACCCGTTTACCGTTCTTTCCGTTCATCTGGACGGAAATCTGGTGGATGTGAACGTTCATCCGAACAAGATGGAGCTTCGATTTTCCAACGGAGAACAGCTGTACCGTCAGATCACGAACCTGATTCACAGCATGCTGCAGCAGAAAGAGCTGATTGCCGACGTGGCGGTAAAGGAAGAAAAAAAAGGACGCGGAAAAACCCGTTTACGACCGAAAAAAAATACCGGAACCGTTTGAACAGAAACGTCTTGACAAAATCCGGGAGGCTGTCCGGCGCGACAGCCCGTATGAGCCAAAGTATGAGCGAAACATGACGGGCTCAGTCACGGGACACGAACCGACGCCGGATTTAAAACAGACAACGAAAGATACACTGAGAGAGGCAATTACTTTCGGTCATGAGCCGGAGGACCATTCCACCTGCCGTGCGAGCCATGTAAATGAAATATCTGCAAAAAAGCCGAATGACAGACTGCCGGTTTCTTCTGAAAAACAACCGGAACAAAAATCAGAGAACGCGTCACAGCTTTCCCTCTCAGACTATATATCGGACGACACGCGCCTGCTTTCCGAGGAAGCACGTCCCAAACACCGGATCATCGGGCAGTTGTTCGGCACCTACTGGCTGGTGGAATATGAAGAGCGTTTTTACATGATCGATCAGCATGCGGCACATGAAAAGATCCTGTTTGAGCAGATGATGAAAAACTACCGGGAAAAAGAATTCACCTCGCAGCTCATCAGTCCGCCGATCCTGCTTTCACTTACGATGCAGGAGGAGGTTCTTTTGAAAAAATACAGGCCGGATTTTGAAAAGCTGGGGTTTGTCATTGACTCTTTCGGTGGAAAAGAGTACACTGTCAGCGCGATTCCCGGCAATCTGTACGGTCTGGACGGACAGAATCTGCTGTTGGAACTGATCGACGGGCTTGGAAGCATCTCCGGAAAGGATACGCCGGATATGGTGATTGAAAAAATCGCTTCCATGTCCTGTAAGGCGGCTGTGAAGGGAAATCATACACTTTCGGAAGCGGAAGCAAGACAGCTGATCGATGATCTGTTAAAGCTGGATAATCCTTACTTCTGTCCTCACGGCAGACCGGTCATCGTTTCCATGACGAAATATGAGATAGAAAAAAAATTTAAGCGGATCGTATAGCGGTACATGAAACGATATATCAGTCGGTTCGCTGCAGTTGGGAGAAAATTTCGTGCAGAATATTTCAGATAAAGAGAAAAAGCCGTTACTGATATTGACCGGACCGACTGCAGTCGGGAAAACCGGTCTCTCGATCGCACTCGCACACGCGGTTGGCGGAGCGGTCATCTCCGCGGATTCCATGCAGGTATACCGCGGTATGGACATAGGAACGGCAAAGATCCGGCCGGAGGAAATGCAGGGTATCCCTCATTATCTTGTGGATATACTGGAACCGGATGAAGAATTTCATGTCGTCCGTTTTCAGGCACTTGCCCGGGAGGCTCTGGCTGATATTTACCGGAATAACCGGATCCCCATTGTCGTCGGCGGAACCGGTTTTTATATTCAGGCACTGCTCTATGATATTGATTTTACCGAGCAGGACGAGGATACTGAACTGCGGAAAGAATATGAACGGCTGGCGCGCGAAATGGGCGCGCATTTTCTTCATGAGAAACTGCGTGCCGTCGACCCTGTCTCGGCGGAAGCGATTCATGAAAATAATATCAAACGAACCATACGGGCGCTGGAATTTTACGAGAAATCCGGACAGCCGATCTCTTCGCATAACGAGCGGGAGAGACATAAGGAATCGCCCTATGATTTCCGGTATTTTGTTTTAAATGATGACCGTGACCGCTTATATGAGCAGATTGACAGACGGGTGGATCTTATGCTGGAGCAGGGACTTATTGATGAGGTCAAAAACCTGCGCGAACGAGGTTTTAACCGGAACATGGTTTCCATGCAGGGAATCGGATATAAGGAAATTCTGTCCTGGCTGGACGGCGAGATCAGCTATGAGGAGGCTGTTCGTATTCTGAAGCGGGATACACGGCATTTCGCAAAGCGGCAGCTCACCTGGTTCCGGCGGGAAAGAGACGTCATCTGGATTAACAAACCGGATTTCGGATATCAGGATGACAGAATTCTGGAATACATATTGAAAAAATGCGGAAATAGTTTTTTTTAGGAGGACTTATGTCGGAACAAACCATCAGACAACAATATATAAATATGGGGATTTCCCCCGCGGTGTATGAATTCGGAAAGAAAACAGAAGATGCTCTGCGCGCGCGGTTTGACGAGATCGATCAGACCGCGGAATATAACCAGCTGAAGGTTATTGACGCGATGCAGAAATGCCATGTCAGTGCGGAGTGCTTTCAGTCATCGACCGGTTACGGCTATGATGATCACGGACGGGACACGCTGGAAAAAGTCTATGCTGCGTGTTTTCACGGTGAAGCGGCTCTGGTACGCCCGCAGATTACCTGCGGTACACATGCGCTTGCTCTGGCACTGATGTCAAATCTGCGTCCGGGTGACGAGCTTCTCTCACCGGTCGGGAAACCGTACGATACGCTGGAGGAAGTGATCGGTATCCGTCCGTCCCGTGGTTCTCTTGCGGAATACGGCATTACATACCGGCAGGCAGATCTGATCGGCAATCGTGATTTTGATTATGAAGGCATTCGAAATGCCATCCGGGACAACACCCGCCTTGTAACGATCCAGCGCTCCAAGGGTTATCAGACACGTCCCTCGTTTTCTGTAGAACAGATCGGTGAACTGATTTCTTTTATCAAAAAAATCAAACCGGACGTGATCTGCATGGTAGATAATTGCTACGGAGAGTTTGTGGAAACGCGGGAGCCGCTGGATGTCGGAGCCGATCTGATCGTCGGATCTCTTATTAAAAATCCGGGCGGCGGCCTGGCGCCGATCGGCGGATATATGGTCGGGAAAGAAGAATGTATAGAAAACGCGGCCTGCCGCCTCACATCCCCCGGATTGGGACGGGAGGTGGGCGCGACGCTCGGTGTAAACCGTTCTTTTTATCAGGGATTGTTCCAGGCTCCGCCCGTTGTCGGAGGCGCACTGAAAGGAGCCATATTTGCGGCAAACATCTACGAACGGCTCGGCTTCCCCGTGATTCCGAACGCGACAGAGTCCCGACATGATATCATTCAGTCCGTGACGCTCGGATCTCCCGAAGGCGTGATCGCGTTTTGTCAGGGAATTCAGGCGGCCGCACCTGTCGATTCCTTTGCGGCGCCGGAACCCTGGGATATGCCGGGCTATGACAGTCAGGTGATCATGGCGGCCGGTGCTTTTGTCCAGGGTTCATCCATCGAACTGAGTGCGGACGCTCCTATCAGGGAACCGTATGCCGTCTATTTTCAGGGAGGACTGACCTGGCATCACGCGAAACTGGGGATCCTGATGTCACTGCAGAAGCTGCTGGACGCGGGACTGGTTCTACCGGAAAACCTGGCGTAAAGACTCGATCCGCGGACATTAAAAGTTAACATTATTTCAAGAAAACTTAACTATACATAAAAAATATTTTATGTTATGATAGATGAGCCTGAGCACAGAGTCCGATTGATTCGATGACGCTGTGCCGTTTGAGAGAGTAGACAGGACATCGTATGAAAAACGGATTGACGATGAAGGATCTGCCCGATCCGGAGAGACCGTATGAGAAATGTATGAGTCAGGGACCGGCATCCTTATCTGACGCTGAGCTGCTCAGTGTGATCATCCGCACAGGATCCAGAGGAGAGAAGAGCACGGATCTGGCTCTCAGGGTTTTGAACGCGGGACCGGACGGTCTTTTAAATCTCATCTATCTGGATGCCGATGAGTTTATGCAGATTCACGGCATCGGACAGGTCAAGGCAGTACAGCTCAAATGCGTCGGTGAGCTTTCCAGACGCATCGCCTCCGCAGTCAGGCATGTGGACCGTGTCTTTGCGGGACCCGCTGAGATCGCGGCCTATTATATGGAACGGCTGCGCCATGAGATGAGAGAGAATCTGATGCTGGTCATGTTTGACCGCAAGAATATGCTCCTCGGCGATCAGGTGATTTCCGTGGGGACATCCAATGCTTCCCTGATCTCTCCCGGAGAGATTTTTAAGGCTGCACTGCAGAAGAAAGCAGAGTTTATCATTCTGCTTCACAATCATCCCAGCGGCATCCCGGATCCGAGCAGAGAGGATATTGAAGTTACCCGGCGCATAGCCGAGTGCGGTTGTCTGCTGGATATTCCGCTGATGGATCACATAATCATCGGGGATAACTGTTATTTCAGCTTCTGTGAGAGAGGTTTTCTGAATGAAGATAAAAGGTACTGAACAGTTACGATACGATTTGATAAGAAAGGGAGAGTGAGATGGCTAATATTTACGGCATCGATCTTGGAACATGCAATCTGAAAATCTTCAACAAGCATACCAACAAGATCATTAAAGAGAAGAATACAATTTCCGTTATCAATAAAAACCAGTTGTATGCTTACGGTGACAACGCGTATGCAATGTACGAGAAGGCTCCGGAGGCGATACAGGTATCCTTTCCTGTCTCCTGCGGTGTGATCGCCGATTACAATAATATGCAGATTATGGTACAGGAGCTGCTTGAAAAGACGTCAAAAGGACATGTTCGCGGTTCAGAGTTTATTGTCGCTGTTCCCACCGATATCACGGAGGTGGAGAAAAAGGCATTTTATGATCTGTTTTTTAAAAGCAAAATGAAGCCGAAGCAGGTTCAGCTCTGTGATAAGCCTATTGCCGATGCGCTCGGACTGGGGCTGGACGTCAATGATCCGACCGGTGTGATGGTTGTAGATATCGGCGCCGACACTACGGAGATTTCCGTGATTTCCCTCGGCGGTCTTGTTTTAAGCGACCTGATTCACTTTGGAGGAAACCGTCTGGATGAGGCCATTATTTCCCATATCAAAAAATCCTTTAATCTTGTGATCGGACAGAAGACAGCCATGCAGTTAAAGGAACACATCGGTTCAGCGCTTCCCGGCAGGGAGGACGAATACACCGTCGTCGGACTTGACGTTGTCAGCGGTCTCCCCATCGAGGTGCAGATCAGTGCGTCTCTGATCTATGAAGCCATGAAGGACAGTCTTTCCTCGATCTGCAATGCGATCCGTATGATTCTGGAGAAGACACCGCCGGAGCTTGCGAAGGACATCATTCACTCCGGCATCTATCTGACCGGCGGCGGGTCTCAGGTGGCGGATATGGATAAGCTGTTTACGCAGATTACCAATATTGCTGTCAACACCTGTGAAGATCCGGACGAGACCGTTGTTCGCGGACTCAGTCTGGTCGTCACAAATGATAAATTTAAACATCTGGCATATAACATGAGAACCAGAATTTTCAGATAACAGAGGCTGTTAATATATGAAGCGTAAAAAAAAGAGTAAGTTTCCCGCAAAATATGTGCTTCTGATCATGACCGTTCTATGTCTGGTGATTATCGGCTGCAGCGTGAAGCTCTCCTGGTCCAGCTCTGCAGCGAACACGGCCGTCGGCTATGTGATCATACCGATGCAGAAGGGAATCAATCGTGTCGGAGGGCTGCTGTCGGACATCCGGGACAATTTTGTATCCAAACAGGATCTGATGCAGGAGAACGAGGAACTGAAAGAAGAGCTTGCCGGTCTGCAGGAGGAGCTGAATCAGGTTCAGATCGATCAGGAGGAGCTGAATCAGCTGCAGACTCTTTATGATATGGATCAGACGTATTCTGATTATGATAAAGTGGCAGCCAGTGTGATCGGAAAGGATTCCGGGAACTGGTTTTCCACATTTGTGATTGATAAGGGTTCCAATGACGGTGTGGAAGAGGACATGAATGTCATCGCAGACGGCGGTCTGGCCGGGATCGTCACCTCGGTCGGTCCGAATTATGCGACTGTCCGCTCCATCATTGACGACAGCAGTAATGTCAGCTGTAAGGACCTGACGACAGGTGATCTTATGATTGTAAGCGGCAGTCTGCAGTCCATGAATGAGACCGGACTGATTACATTTTCCGACCTGAGCGACAGCGATGATGCCGCATCTGCGGGCGATCAGATTGTGACATCCAACATCAGTGATTTATACCTGCCCGGGATTCCGGTCGGATATATCACCGATATGTCGATGGATTCCAATAATCTGACAAAATCCGGAACTGTAGCGACGATTGTCGATTTTGAACATCTGGAAAAGGTTTTTGTTCTTTTGGAGACCAAGGATTCCATAACTGAAAATGAGGGGGAGTAGGCTATGAGACGTAAATTATCCATTGCAGTCATCATCATTGTCTGCTTCCTTTTGCAGTCTACCGTTTTTAAATCCCTCGCGATCGCATCGATCTCACCGAATCTTCTGGTTGTGGTAACGGCGGCTTTCGGATTTATGCGCGGCCAGAAGGAGGGACTGTTTGTCGGTTTTTTCTGCGGTCTGATCGTGGATCTGACGTTTGGAAGTGTTCTGGGATTTTATGCGCTGATCTATATGTTTATCGGATTTACAAACGGATTTTTTAAACGGATCTTTTTCCCGGATGATATCCGGCTTCCGATCGCGTTGATCGCGCTTAGTGATTTCTGCTGTAATCTGGTGATTTATTTTATCTGGTTCTGGTTCCGAAGCAGATTCTCATTCGGATATTATCTGCTTCACACGATTATCCCGGAACTGGTCTATACCATGCTGGTGGCGATTCTGTTATATTTTATCCTGCTGAAGATTAATCAGAAGCTGGAAGCAATCGAAAAGAAAAGCGAGACAAAATTCAGTTAACGAAATCCGTTGTAAAGGAGCGGTGCAGATTTGATAGATGTAATAAAAGAATGGCTTGTTAAAACATTAAAATCCCGCCTTTTTGTTTTCTGGATCGTCATGATCTTTATCTGCATCATCGTGATCCAGCGCCTTTTTACGCTGCAGATCATAAATGGCGCAGACTATCTGAACAATTATACGCTGAGTATCGAGAAAGAAATTACGGTCGAGGGTACCAGAGGGAATATCTACGACAAAAACGGCGTGCTGCTTGCTCACAATGAACTGTCTTACACGATCACGCTGGAAGATAACGGTACTTATGATACAACAGACGAAAAAAATGAAACGCTCAACGCGGAAATCAACAGTCTGATTGATATGATCGAATCTAACGGCGATACGATCGTGAATGATCTGGATCTCTATATGGATGAGAGCGGCGAGCTTTCTTTCCTTGTGGACGGTACCAGTCTGCAGGGTTTCCGGCGCGATGTGTACGGGCGTACTTCCATCGATGAACTGAGCGTCAATTCCGAATATGGCTATGATGAGGCGAAGGCTACGACAGAGCAGATGTTTGAATATCTTCTGGACAAGTTCGGTCTTGATACGGAGACATACGGGAGATATCGCGCATACCAGATCATGACGGTACGCTACGCGCTTTCACTGAATTCTTACCAGAAATATATTGCGACGGATGTGGCTCTTGATGTATCCGATGAGACGGTCGCCGTGATCGAAGAACATCTCTATGAGCTGCAGGGCGTCGAAGTCAGTGAGGATACAAAGCGTGTCTATGATTACCCGGAATATTTTTCACATATCATCGGATACACAGGGAAAATATCAACGGATGAATACACGGAGCTGAGTGAATCGGATGATTCCTATACACTGAATGATACGGTCGGGAAAGCCGGTATCGAACAGGAAATGGAACTGGAGCTGCAGGGCGTCAAGGGCTCTGAGACCGTATACGTCAACAATGTCGGTAAAGTTCTGGAGGTGAAGGATTCCACCGAGCCGTCCGCGGGAAATGATGTATACCTTTCCATCGACGCGAATCTCCAGATCGTTGTATATGATCTGCTGGAGCAGGAGCTTGCCGGGATTCTCTACTCAAAGATCATCAATGCGAAGACGAGCGACAGCTCCGATCTGTACATTCCGATTTACGATGTGTACAATGCGCTCATTGAAAACAGCGTGATTGATATATCAGCGATGGCCGAAGCGGAGTACGGCACATACCAGTATACGGTTTATCAGACATTTGCTTCATCCCAAAGTACTGTCTATCAGGATGTGGCTTCTGCACTGAACAGCGATACTGCCTATGGGGATCAGTCAGAAGAAATGCAGGAATATCTGACATATATTGTCACTTATCTGCAGGACACAGGCGTTTTTGACACGGCAGACGTTTCTTCTTCCGACGAGATGTATACCAACTGGAAAAACGGTACGGTATCGGTAAAGGATTATCTTGAGTATGCGATTGAAGCGTCCTGGATTCAGGTGAGTGCATTGAATCTGGAGGACAGATATGCGGATACGGAAGAGATTTATGATGCACTGATTTCTTACGCTGTAGAACAGATTCAGAATTCCTCGTCCTTTGACCGCATTATTTATAAATATCTGATTTATAATGACTATATTTCCGGCAGTCAGCTCTGCCTGATCCTGTATGAACAGGGCGTGCTGGATGCGGACGAGGATGCTTACAGTTCACTGGCAAACGGTACAACCAGTGCTTATACTTTCCTGAAGGAAAAGATCAGTAATCTGGAGATCACACCGGCCCAGCTGGCACTGGATCCCTGTACAGGTTCCTGTGTGATCATGGATCCGAATACGGGAGAGCTGCTTGCCTGTGTCACCTATCCGGGATACGATACGAACCGTCTGGCGAATTCCATGGATTCCGCTTATTATAATCAGCTGCTGGCTGACGGTTCACTGCCGCTGTATAATAACGCGACACAGCAGACGACGGCGCCCGGATCTACCTTTAAGATGGTTATGGCTGCGGCCGGCCTGACAGAAGGTGTGATTACGGCTTCCACCGAAATTGTCGATAACGGGGCGTTTGATAAGCTGGATTATTACCTGAAATGCTGGATTTATCCGTCAGCTCACGGTGCTGAGACAGTGGCAGAGGCAATCCGTGATTCGTGCAACACCTTTTTCTGCGAGGTTGGATACCGTCTCAGCCTTGTCGGAGAATCCTTCAGTGAATCGACCGGTCTGTCCTATATTCAGCAATATGCCGAGATGTTCGGCCTCGGAGACGATACAAATATAGAACTGTCGGAGGGCGTCTCCCAGATCGCGGACGAATATCCGGTCAGTGCTTCCATCGGACAGAGCAACCACCGATATACAACGGTCCAGCTCTGCAGGTACGTTGCTGCCATTGCGAATGAAGGTTCCGTATATGATCTCACACTTCTCAGTAAAGTGACGGATTCTGACGGTAATACACTGCAGACATATGAACCGACATTGCGCAGCGAGATCACGGAGATTTCTTCCTCTACATGGTCCGTGATCAAAGAAGGTATGGAGATGGTCGTGGCGGATCACAGTCAGTTTGATGACCTGACGGTTACGCTGGCAGGCAAGACAGGTACCGCACAGGAGAACGAGGAACGGCCGAACCACGCGCTTTTTGTCGGCTACGCTCCGGCGGATGATCCCGAGATTGCCCTGGCAATACGGATCGCGTATGGTTATACCTCCGGCAATGCCTGCGATTTTGCAGATGATGTGGTGAAATATTACTTCGGTGAGGCGACTGAGGAAGAGCTTCTGAGCGGTCAGGCCGCGGATGTAGGCACATCTTCCAACAGCTTTACGGATTAGAGAGCTGCCGCGATTAACGTTTATCTGATAATCCGGGACAGTTCCGAATCAGGAGGAACACGATGTTTAAGCAATATAAATTAAAAGATTACCGTTTTCGTCTTGTCGCCTATGTGGTTATACTCACGATCATCGGTATTCTTGTGATCGGAAGTGCGAAAGAGTCCGTGCAGGGAAAACAGATCATGGGTATGTTTACCGGCATTATCATTATGATCGTTGTATCTCTGATCGACTACAGCGTTATTTTGAAATTCCGGCGGGTCTGGTATCTGGCGATCATCATACTGCTCGGGCTTGTTCTGGCTCCCGGTGTCGGAAAGGAGACCGGCGGCGCTACCCGGTGGATCGAAGTCGGCGGTTTCCAGTTTCAGCCGTCTGAGTTATGCAAGATTATGCTGATCGTATTTTTTGCCGCTTTTTTCATGCGTTATCAGGAAACACTGAATACATGGAAGACGATTCTTTTATCCATTATCCTGATTGCGATACCGCTCGGATTAATTCTGAATGAACCGGATCTGTCGACATCGATTGTGGTGGTACTGATCTTTATCACGATGATCTTCGTCGCAGGTTTAAGCTACAAGATCATTCTGCCGATTCTGATCGTGATTATTCCGACATCGATCATCAGCCTGGTGCTGATGCTGCGGGAACAGTTTCCGTTCCTGCAGCCGTATCAGTACAGCCGTATTCTGTCCTGGATTGATCCGGAGAACTACACAGATACATCCAGACAGCAGCAGAACTCGATCATCGCCATCGGATCCGGCCAGCTATGGGGAAAAGGACTGAATAATTCGTCCATCACCTCACTGAAAAACGGTAATTACCTCTCTGAACCGCAGACAGATTTTATATTTACGATCGTGGGAGAGGAGCTTGGATTTGTCGGCTGTATCATCATCGTTATTCTGATCATGCTGATCATTTTCGAATGTATCTGGATCGCGAAAAATTCCAAGGATCTCGGCGGACGGCTGATCTGCTGCGGGATGGGCGGGCTGATCGGCTTCCAGTCATTTATCAATATCGGTGTGACCACGGGACTGCTTCCGAATACCGGCCTGCCGCTTCCTTTTGTCAGCTACGGGCTGACATCTCTGATCAGTATGTATATCGGCATCGGTCTTGTCCTGAATGTCGGACTGCAGCGTCAGAAATACAACGGATTACTCGTGACGAAGGAGGACATTATCGAATGAGACATATCCTTAAAAAGAAAACAGCAGCTGTCTTTCTGCTTGCCGCAGCCGCCAGTCTGCTTTTGACCGGCTGTACGGAGCGGCAGGATGTAGAAAATGCTTACAGCCTTTATGATACAACCGCAGCATACGCATCAGCCAATGACGGTTCTTCCGATTCAGACTTGTCATTGTTTGCCGCTGATCTCTGCGTCGGCGGTACGGAAAATACGGAATCCGACAGTGTTATAGCCGATTGCGTGGAGAGTGCCGCCGTCTTTGTGGTTGACGACGCAGAAATTACCTATGCGCAGAATATTTATGAAAAATGTTATCCGGCCAGCACTACCAAGATCCTGACCGCGTATATCGCGTTGAAATATGGTGATTTAGATGAAGTAATGACAGTTTCGGATGCCGCGATCGACGACCTTGATCCGTCATCCTCTGTCTGCGGATTGCAGAAGGGAGACCAGATCACGCTTCGCAACGCATTGTACGGACTGATGCTCTGCAGCGGGAATGATGCGGCCAATGTTATCGCCGAAGCAATTTCCGGGAGTACAGAAGACTTTGCGGATCTGATGAATGAAGAGGCTCTTGCACTCGGTGCGACGCATTCCCATTTTGTCAATCCGCACGGCCTGCCGGATGATGAGCATTATACGACTGCGTATGACCTCTATCTGATCTTTCAGGAGGCTGTTCAGAATGAGGATTTTGTGTCGATTATATCTACGCTTTCTTATGACGCGTCCTGGCTGGATGCCTCGGGCAACACAGTGACGCAGACATGGACCAATACAAACGGTTATCTGACGGGAAAATATGCGCAGCCGGACGGCATTACCGTGATCGGCGGAAAGACAGGGACGACATCAGCAGCCGGCTACTGTCTGGTGCTTTACAGCATGAATGAAACTTCATCACCGGTGATCTCAGTCGTGCTCAACGGGAATTCACGTTCAGACATGTACAAGATCATGACGCAGATGCTTGACGCATTCGGAAATGAGTAAGATACTTTTTGAATTTAACGGTTGTATTTTAAGGGTGGATATAATATAATCAATTTATAAAAAGCACGGATCGGAAGAGGAGATACGCTTCCGTCTGATTTAGGAGGATAAGACAATGGTTCAGATTATTGCCGGCGAAAAAGGTAAAGGTAAAACAAAATATTTATTGGATATGGTAAACAATGCGGTTGCACATGCCACAGGGAATATCGTATATCTGGATAAGAGCCAGAAGCATATGCACGAATTGACGAATAAGGTTCGTCTCATCAATGTTGCGGAATACCCGATTACGAATATTGACGAGTTCCTCGGTTTTATCTGCGGTATCGTTTCGCAGGACTATGATCTTCAGGAGATGTATCTGGACAGTTTTCTCACAATAGCCGGTCTCGATGACAATCAGTTGGTACACGCGATTGAAAAGCTTGATGTAATCAGTGAGAAATACTCAGTAAAGTTTGTATTAAGCATTTCAAGAAATGAGGCAGACCTGCCTGAGTCCGCTCAGGCAAGAGTACTCATTTCTTTATAAAACACAGGCATGGATCAGGTGTCTTAAGGGGAGCTTAAGACACCTTTTTCCGTCATTAGCGGTCGGTTTTCATCGAGCGCAGCCGGCCGAAGGCACTGATCATATAGAGTCCGCTCAGTCCCACCACGGCGTAGATCACACGGGTCAGCCATGTCATATTTCCAAACAGATATGAAATCAGATTGAAACGAAAAAAGCCGACCAGTCCCCAGTTAACAGCACCGATGATCACGAGAACCAGTAGAACGATATCCAGAACTTTGGTATTCATTTTATGGCATACCTCCTTTTTTCTACGGAAATGTCTGTTGACGACACTTTCTCTGTAGTAGTATAGGACATAACCTTCGTTTCTATGCAGGTGGAAGCAGTTTCATATTATTTTCGTATGCATCTGAAAGGAAAGAAATGAGTAAAAAGCAGAAAAAGAACATTTTGCGCTATCGAAGACAATTTCATATCAATATCGGAGTGATTGTATTCGCGTTCGTTCTGGTTTATTTTCTGATATATCTTATTAACTTTGCGACGAGCAAACATGTTTCCATTTATGAAGTACAAAAAGGACAGATCATGAAGACCTCGTACTATACGGGTCTGGTTCTGCGTTCCGAAACTGTGACTTACGCGGAGGAAACAGGAAAAATAAACTACTATTCCAAAGAGGGCGATAAGGCAGGATATAATGATCTGATCTGTTCGATCGATCAGGACGGCTCTGTTTCCGACGAGATTACTGCAGCCGGTCTGGACGGAACGGCACTGACCAAAGATGATTTCCTCGATGTACAGGATCTCGTGACTGATTTCACGGCAAACTATTCCGGCACACAGTATTATAATGTCTATTCTTTTACGGAGAATCTGAACGCAAGCGTACAGGAGAGTCTGTATCTGGCTGCTTTAGAACAACTGTCAGATGAGTCGCTGTCTTCCTTTTCACTGATTCGCGCACAGGCAGACGGTGTGCTCGCGTTTTATACGGACGGCTATGAAAGTGTTACTCCGGATACATTTTCCGCTGAAATGTATCAGCCGTCTGATTACCAGAAAAACAATCTGAAGTCAAACACGTCCGTATCCTCCGGACAGGCTCTGTACAAAACAGTTACCGATGAGGACTGGTATATTATGATACCTCTGGACGAGGATGATGCAGAACAATATCAGTCTGAAATGGAAGAAGACGAGACCACCTTTACGATTCTTGTGACTTTCAAAAAAGACAACGCACAGGCTTACGCGACGGCATCCATTCATTCCTATGGTTCTGAATATTTTCTCGAACTGGATTTTAACAGTTCCATGGTTCGTTATATTTCGGAACGATATATGGAGGTTGAGCTCGGCTCCAATGATGAGAGCGGTTTGAAAATTCCGAATTCCGCCATCACGCAGAAAGAATTTCTGCGTGTTCCCGGAGAATATATCAGCCAGGGCGGCAGCACGACAGATAAGGGTGTACTCAAAGTTACAACTGACAAACAGGGCAGCGAATCAGTCGAGTTTATCAGCACGACTGTATATTATACGGATGATGAAGGATATTGTTACATTGATGAGGATGATCTGGCGCTGGGAGATACCCTGCAGATGACAGATTCATCCGAACGCTGTGTCATCAGTGAAACCGGAGAACTGAACGGCGTCTACAATATGAACAAAGGTTATGCTGTATTTAAATTGATCGATGTGATCACGTCAAACGAAGAATACACGATTGTAAATACGGGGACAAGCTACGGATTATCCCTGTATGACCGTATTGCTCTGGACGGTGATTCCATCACAGAAGGAGAGTTTGCAAATTAAACCAGGGAGGTATACAGGATGGTTCAGGAAAATCTGGCAGATGTGGAACAACGGATACAGGCAGCCTGTGAGCGGGCCGGCCGCGATCGAAATGAAGTAACGCTGATTGCAGTGAGCAAGACCAAACCGGTTTCCATGCTGAATGAAGCATATGGCTGCGGGATACGTGAATTCGGCGAAAACAAAGTACAGGAAATGATGGACAAATACGAACAGATGCCTCAGGACATACACTGGCATATGATCGGACATCTCCAGCGAAATAAAGTAAAATATCTGATGGGCAAAGCATATCTGATCCATTCGGTCGATTCGCTGCGGCTTGCGGAGGAGATCAGCGCCCAGTCCGTGAAACATCAGGTACAGACGGATATTCTGATTGAGGTGAATATTGCCGGTGAAGAATCAAAATTCGGCATTTCCGGTGAAGAAACCATTCACCTTGTCGAAGCTGCAGCCGCTCTTCCGAATATTCATATCAGGGGATTGATGACAATTGCCCCCTTCACAGACCATCCGGAGGATAACAGGATATATTTTAGAAAAATCAAAGAATTATCTGTTGACATCGACCGTAAAAAAATAGATAATGTAAATATGCATATACTTTCTATGGGTATGACCGGAGATTATGAGGTTGCCATTGAAGAGGGTGCGACCATGGTTCGTGTCGGTACCGGTATTTTCGGAGAGAGAGATTACGGACAGAATTAACGATACATCAGATGTGAACGGTATAATTGCCGCCACATGAAATCATAGATTGGAGATACAGACAAATGGGAATGATGGATAAATTTTTAAATGCCATGCGGTTGAATTCCGATGAGGATGAATATTACGACGAAGATTTTTTTGACGAAGAGGAGGAAGAGGAAGAATACGAGCCTCCGAAAAAAACGCTTCGCCGGGAACGTCCGAAAAAGGAGATTGAGCGGGAGGAACCTGAGATTACGGTTTCTAAAGAATCGAAGCCTGCACCCAGGCCGGTTTCTTCTTCCAATAAGATTACACCGATGCGTTCTTCCAGAAGATCACAGGGAGGTCAGACATCCATGGAAGTATGTGTAATAAAACCGACAACTGTAGAAGATGCCAGAGAGATTACGGAGACATTGCTTGCCGGAAGGACAGTTGTCCTGAATCTTGAAGGGCTTGATCTTGAGATCGGACAGAGGATCATTGATTTCACATCCGGATCCTGTTTCGCCGTAGACGGCAATCTTCAGAAGATATCCAATTATATCTTCATTGTGACTCCGCAGAATGTTGATATTTCAGGTGATTTCCAGAATATTATGAGCGCGTTTGACGCTTCCTCCCTGCAGGTAGACATCTGATTCTGCAGGAATACCGTTGCATCTGAAAATGAGAGCCAGTCAGTCCCGTGATACAGACTGGCTCTTTTATCTCTTTTATAAGCTAAGACAAAAGCCCCGCCTTCTACTCGATGAAAACAAAGGAGTTTTACAGAATATGGATCGAAAAATCAGACCTTCTTTCAGTCTTGTCACAGGGATTGTCTGTTTTATTCTGCTGACCATACTGGATCAGCTTACAAAGGAACTGGCTGTTCTGCGATTGAAGAATCAGGCTCCGGTGATTCTGGTTCAGAACGTATTTCAGCTGTATTATCTCGAAAATCACGGCGCTGCCTTCGGCATTCTTCAGGGAAAACAGATTGTATTTGTCATTATTACGGTTGTCATTCTGGCAGTTATCATATTCTTCTATGCGCGTATTCCCTTTGTTAAAAAATATCGCGCGATCCGGGTATTTCTGGTCATGATCTCTGCCGGTGCGATCGGCAATTTTATAGACCGGATCACACAGGGATATGTGGTAGATTTCTTTTATTTTAATCTGATTGATTTTCCCATATTTAATGTGGCGGATATCTATGTTACCTGTGCAACAATCCTTCTTGTGCTGACCGTCTTATTCCGTATAAAGGATGATGATATTACGGAGATTATCCATAGTATCAGAATCGGCAAAAATCGGCAGAACGATAAGGAATAAAACCAGAATGACCTCGTTAACAGAAAGCAGATATGACTACTAATGAAATCATTACCATGTATGATATAAAAGGAATGCAGTATTATGATGAGGCAGGAATTTGAGGTTGCAGAAGAATATGCCGGAGAACGTCTGGATAAATATCTTGCACGGATTTATACAGAGCAGTCCAGATCGTTCTTTCAGCGGCTCATCAAATCCGGAAATGTGTCGGTGCAGGATCAGATCATAACAAAAAACAGTATGACGGTAGAAGCGGGCGATATGGTCAGCGTCTGCATTCCTGAAGCACAGTCCGTCTCCATTTCGCCGGAACCGATTCCGCTGGATATTCTGTATGAAGATTCCGATCTGATGGTGATTAATAAACCGAAGGGAATGGTTGTACATCCGTCCGCCGGTCATTACAGCGGAACACTGGTCAATGCGGTAATGTATCACTGCGCGGACAGCCTTTCCGGTATTAACGGCGAGATTCGCCCCGGAATTGTCCATCGCATTGATAAGGACACGACCGGATCTCTGATTGTCTGCAAAAACGATGCTGCCCATATCCATATTGCTGAACAGATCCGGGAGCATTCTGTCAAAAGGATTTACCGCGGAATTGTCTGCGGTATTCTTCAGGATGACAGCGGAACCGTGTCCGGCGCGATCGGCAGACATCCGTCGCAGCGAAAGAAAATGGCTGTAAATCCTGAAAACGGAAAACCGGCGACAACGCATTACCGTGTTCTGGAACGTTTTCATAAATATACCTATGCAGAGTTTCAGCTTGAGACCGGGCGTACACATCAGATACGCGTCCATATGTCTCATATCGGCCATCCGCTGCTGGGAGATGAACTCTACGGCGGCCTGTCAAAAAATTATGCCATAAACGGACTTTGTGGACAGACACTCCATGCCATGACGATCGGATTTATCCATCCGGCTTCCGGTGCATACATGGAATATTCAGCTCCGCTTCCGGAATATTTTGAGAAATTACTGCACCGGTTTCGCGGACTGTCTGTGTAAGCTGTACTTTCACGGATGTGGGCGCGCTGCCTGAGCAGCGCATAGAAGTTTAGGATGCTTAATTATGTTGTGGAACTATATAAAACGCTATTTTCCGATCATGATTCTTGCCGCGCTGTTGATGGTGGGAGAGGTCTATATCGATCTGATTCAGCCGAATCTTATGAGCAGAATTGTTGATGAGGGCGTACTCGGTCTCTATCATGACGGCGTCGCCGATCTGGGACTGATCGTACAGCTCGGATTTCGCATGATTGTGCTGGTCCTGATCGGATGTGCCTGCGGATCCCTGAACAATGTGTTTTCCCAGATTGCCTGCCAGAACACAGGGAATATGATCCGGAAGGATTGCTTTCATCGTATCATGACATTTTCCTTCTCACAGACGGAACACTTCAGTACCGGCTCACTGGTAACAAGAATCACAAACGATATCACTCAGATACAGAACCTTTTGTCCACATTTATACGCGGATTAATCAGAACCGCCATGTTTCTGTGCGGAAGTATATTTTTTATGTTTCGCATACATACTCAATTTGGTCTCATCGTACTCTGTGCCACTCCGTTCATCATTATCTGTATGGCAGTCTGCCTGATGAAAGCAAATCCGCTTTTTTCCAGACTGCAGGAGCAGCTGGATCAAGTTAATTCCATCATGCAGGAAGATGTAGCCGGAATCAGAATCATCAAAGCATGCGTAAAGGAAGGCTATGAAAAACTTCGTTTCGGAAAAGCAAACGATGACCTCGTCCGAACACAGCTTCAGGTTCTTATCATTTTTGCATTCATGAATCCCGTTGTAAACGCTGTACTCTATATCGTGATTGCCGTTTTACTTCTGGCCGGTTCCTGTCAGGTTGATGCCGGGACGATAACACCCGGAAATATAATGGCCGGCATTACATATGCCACACAGCTCCTCAACGGCATGCTGATGCTGATTATGCTTTTTCAGAATTTTTCCAGAGGAATCGTTTCCTGGAGACGAATCAGGGATGTTCTTACCAGTGAACCGGAAATCTGTGGCGCTGAAAAATATACCGGAAACGAAGATATGCACAGCGGCAATCAAGATGAAAAATCTCCTTTGATCGAGTTTCGTGATGTTTCCTTTCGGTATCCGGAAAGCAGCGACATGGTATTGGAACATATCAATCTGTCTGTACGCCGTGGTGAAACTCTGGCAGTCATGGGTGCGACCGGCTGCGGCAAAACAACTCTGATCAGTCTGATTCCGCGTTTTTATGACGCAACAGACGGAGCGGTTTTAGTAAATGGGAGAGATGTGCGCGAATATAATCTGACGGATTTACGCGAAAATATTTCATTTGTTCTCCAGAAAAATGAACTGTTCAGCGAATCCGTAAGAGATAATATTGCCTGGGGTGATCCGGAAGCAGAGAAATCAGCCATCCGCGCGGCGGCAAAAACCGCACAGGCAGAAGAATTTATCGTTTCTTTACCTGAAAAATATGAAACCGTCGTCGCTGAACGGGGCATGAATCTCTCAGGCGGACAAAAGCAGCGTGTCTCCATTGCCAGAGCTGTTTTAAAACCGGCTGAGATTCTGATTTTCGACGACTCAACCAGTGCGCTGGACCTGAAGACAGAAGCAAACCTGTATGAAGCACTGAACAGAGAAAAACCACAGTCAACCCGGATTCTGGTTGCGCAGAGAATTGCGACAGTGCGCAGAGCAGACCGGATCGCCATACTCGAAAATGGTAAAATTTCCGCATGCGCGTCTCACGAAGAACTGATGCATATCTCACAAACCTATCGGGATATCTATTATTCTCAGATTGGTGAAGAACATGCAGATCATGAGAATTGTTAAGAGGGAAAAGCATCTTATGAGTGATTCGAAACCTGAAAAATATAAATTTCAGAATATGCCCGGCGGACCACCCGGCCGTCCCGGCGGTCCGCCGCCGAGACCGGGGAGCATGGAGATTCAGCATCCCGAGAATGCCGGATCTGTTATGAAACGAATGATCCGGTATTTTATGAAAGAAAAACTGCTGATTATCTGCCTGCTCGCCGTTGTCATTTTCGGAACGGTCTGTGGCATATGGGCGCCCAGCCTGCAGAGCAACGCCATCGACATGATCGCCGGTTCTGAGACCGGCAATTTGCTGCGCACTGTCATTCTCATGCTGGTCGTATATCTGTGTTACAGCGGGAGCCAGCTTCTGAAGAGTTTTCTCAGCGCAAAGCTCAGCCAGCGAATTGTGAAACGGCTTCGTGAAGAACTGTTTGAAAAAATTATTAACCTTCCGGTCCGCTATATGGATACACATTCTCACGGAGATGTGATGAGTCGGATGACCAATGATATTGAAAACATTTCATCCACCGTTTCCCAGTCGCTTCCATCCCTGTTTTCCGGTGTGCTGACCATCATCGGCACTGTGTCGATTATGCTCTGGTATTGCTGGCAGCTTGCTCTGCTCAGTTTTTCTACTGTCATACTGACCCTGATCGTGACCAGATTTTTCTCAAGCCGTATGCGCCGTTTCTCGCGTGAAAGACAGCGCCTGCTCGGTCAGTTGAACGGAACAGTGGAAGAGATGGTATCAGGATACCGCACGGTAGTCGCATACAATCACCAGGAAATTGTGGAGAAAGACTTTTGTCAAACATCCGATGCGCTCACAAAAGCAGGAATCAAAGCGGAATCCTTCGGCGGTATTATGGGACCGGTCATGAACTGCATCGGCAATATCGGTTTTGTCATTATTGCGGCCTTCGGCGGGTATTTTTCCATACGGGGGATGATTTCCATCGGCGTCATCTCAGCATTTATCATATACGCGAAACAATTCAGCCGCCCGATTAATGAAATTGCGCAGATTTACGGACAGCTTCAGACGGCTGCCGCCAGCGCGGAGCGCGTTTTTACAATGCTTGATGAGGAAAATGAAGAAATGAGCGGAAGCGAAATTTCTTTTAAAGCATCCTCCGATTTAACAGTTCCAGACGGTAAGAATGGTTCAAAAGAAAAACTGTACAGAACAAATGTTCCGGGTGAATCCGGAAACAGACAGATCGCGGAGATATGGTTCCGCCATGTTAATTTCGCATATGAATCCGGTCATCCCGTCCTCAGAGACTTTTCTCTCCATATACCTTCCGGGAAAAAAGTCGCTCTTGTCGGCGCGACCGGCAGCGGAAAAACAACGGTTGTCAATCTCCTGATGCGTTTTTATGATATCGACAGCGGAGAAATCTGCATAAATGACAGGGATATCCGAAGCATATCCAGAGAAAGTCTGCGCAAAAATGCAGCCATAGTTCTGCAGGATACCGTTTTGTTTTCCGGTACAATAAGCAGCAATTTGAAATACGGGAACGAAAACGCATCAGAGAACGAACTTAAAAATGCGCTGAAAATGAGCCGGTGTGAAGACTTTATACACAGACTGCCGCAGGGATGTGATACGGAGCTGACCGCATCCGGCACAAATCTGAGTCAGGGGCAGAGACAGCTTCTGGCTATAGCGCGTGCGTTTGTCGCGGATCCGGCCATCCTGATACTGGACGAGGCAACATCAAACGTAGATACGCGCACTGAAAAGAACATTCAGGATGCCATGCAGCTGGTAATGAAAGACAGAACAAGTATTGTCATTGCCCACAGACTGTCAACCATACGTGATTCTGATCTGATTGTCGTTATGGATCAGGGAAAAATTGCTGAAAGCGGTACCCATGATGAACTTCTTGCCAGACAGGGAAAATATTATGAACTGTATATGACACAATATGCAGGATTTTCAATATAAGGCGATTCGGATCTTATATGATATGTTTGTGCATGGAACTATTCGTTAAAGCTGTCAACTCTTTCACGAAAGCGTTTTTCCCGTAGGGAAAATGTAAGACAAGCGGTAGTTCGTAATATGCGACATTAGTTCTCCCGTTGGAGCGTATTGTGTTACGAACTATTTGTGAAAGTGAGCTTTAACGAAAGCGCAAGCGGTAGTTCAAGACCGATAACGTGGGTGACAAATTTTTGAGACTCTAGCTTTAAATAGCTAGGGTCTCTTTTATTTTACCTTTAGCTTCTCTAGTAAAAACAGAGAAAGAGAGGTCACAAAGATGACAAACGAAACAATGAAAACAAATGATCTGGAAACTGTTCTGGAGCGATTAGTCCGGAGAATGGACGAAAGATGCTTCTATCTGTTGGAGTTCTGGAAAAGGAATAATATTTCTTTTTCGGGTCGGTCTAATGAGTGTCAGGCATTCTTCAATTATTTTCTTGGTAGTATTGATACGCTTAGTAATGTCGGTCTTTTTGAAACGGATGATTCAAATGCGGCTCGTGATTATTTGAATGTATTTATGAGTCAGTTAAATGAAGCTGTCCGTGATGCAGTATCCGGATGTTAAGAGGTATCTGCTATGAATGAAAAAGATAGATATTTCTTTATGATTGAAAAGCTGTCGCAAAAGAAAGTAGATATTGCGTTTCAGATACTTTCTAATTCCTGCGGCTTGGTTGAATGTTCGAACATGGTTCAACAGTATTTGTATTTCGGTAAGGGGTGCGCTTATGTGTGCAAATGCTTTGATGAGATCACAGCGGAGCAGTACAGCGATCTGGAGCAGTTCTTAATGAGTGCGGTTGCTGATCTTAACAAACTGATCTGTAAAGTGATTCTTCACGAAGATGTTCCGGAAGCAGGTGTTTGATAATGTATATCGTGATGGAAAAGAAAGTACAGTCCGGTGAGTGTTGGAAAGATGATTTTACATTGAAGCCGTTTAAAAGTTTGGTTGATGCCGCAGATTATATAAACAAAGGTTCGGTAGGTTCTGGCGGCGATCTGTACGAAGTACGGCTTTATGAATTGCAGGAAGATAAAATATTTGAATCAAAATTTTGTACAAGAAAGGAAAACAGATTATGAGAATTAAAGTAGCATTCAGAGGAACATTGATTAACGCGAAGTCTGAGGAGTCAAGGGACGGTAAGAACACATATTACAAAGTATCGCTTGACCAGAATGGTGAAGCAGGCAGCATGTCCTGTAACAAAGATGTATATGATCTGGTCGCAGGCGGTCAGCTTGAAAAGTATTCGGAGATTGACTTTCAGGCGGTCTATAACGATCAGTATAAAAACATTCAGGTGTTTGACGCTTTTCCGGTTAACTGATCGTTGATGTAGGTTTTTATCATTTCATTTCTTTTTGTAGTGAAGCGGTTTCCTGAGATAAAAAGACTGTACGGGGTGAAAGTTCTTCCACTTCTCTGTCTCTGTTATCCGCCAGACTGACGCGCCCCGTCTGATCTGGTGGAAAGAGGAAAGGAAGATTCATGTATGTACTATATGATTCGGTTTGTATCGCAGATGATCTTTTATGCAGTTCGGACGTTGATTCGGTCGCTGATCTGGTCGCTTTCGCGTCTGATTCGGTCGGCGGTCAGTCGTTGGAAGTCTCGGAGGGAACGCAAATAGCGACAGTGACTTATCCATCTATTGATGAAGTTGAGGTTCCGGAAGTTGAAATTGATGATGGCGATCTGGAAGATGGTGGTGAGATCATAGATCAGGGTGATTCCGGTGATGAATCTGAAAATCCTTCTGTTGATGATAGTGATCTGGAAGATGGACAGGAAATTATTGACGGGGATGACACCGGAGAAACGGAAGAAATGACGATTACAGATGTTTATAATGTGACCGTCACGCAGTCTTATTTACTGGCCGTGATCGCGTTTGGTGTATTTCTTACCTGCGGTATATTACTTGGTAAAGCGCTTTGGGATAGGCTCAAACAGTGAGGTCTTGTCATGGAATTTGATTCAGCAATTTTAATTGAATATCTACAGCCTTATATCGTGGCTCTGTGTATGGGCTTCGGTTTATCCTGTATCGTAACGCTTTTAATGCTTGGTATACATAAGGCTTTAAGCCTGTTTAATGTATAAATCTTGGGAAAGGAGATTTTGCTTTATGTCTGATACTATGGTTTCCGCTTTTAGCGATGCTCTGACTACGATTCAGACTGACGTATTTAGCATGATGACAACGGCTCTGCCGATCGCGCTCGCGATTGTCGGTGTGTTCATCGCTATCCGTCTGGCAGTTAAATTCTTCCGCTCTGTTGCGAAGTAGTTTCTGCGCGGTTCTGATCTGTCCGGTGGGGCATTGCTTCACCGGACATTTTACCAGATTTGTACAATTTGTATAGTTTCTCCGGTCTGGCCTGTGCCGATCGGGCAGGCGGTCATCATGTTTTATTGTACAGATTGACGAAAGGAAAATTATTATGGTTGGTTTTATTATATTTTTGCTTCTCTTGTTATTTTGGGAAATTGTGGGCATTGTTGCAAGCGTTTATTTTGTGGCTGTTCGGGTAAAAAAGCACATGGAGAATCCGGAAGCTTCGACATTCTTCCATCGTAAGAAAAATACGACAGTGCAGGATTTAAAGGACGCTGTGGCGGTAAAAGAGTTACTGGAAAAGCTGGGCGGCTCTGATAGTGAAGCGGTTCAGGAGATCATAGGCGCGGCGGAGCAGCCGCAGTAATTGTTTGAGAAAGGAGAAAAGCATTTACAATATGACTATATTGTGCTATCATTCTTTATGAGGTGATGAAAATGTTAGTTGGTGTTATAGTCGCTCTGATTCGTATAGCCATTGGAATTGTGCTTTGTGTATTAATTATAAAGTTTTGGCGGATTGTATTTCATGCGGTGGCGCGGTGGTTCTGTACGAAAATATTAAAAAGAGACGATAATTTTTTCAGTACTCGGGATTAATTCATCATAAGAATGATAGCATTTTATGAATGCTATCATTTTTTTATGAATAAGAAATTTGTATCTATAATTCTTGTTATTGTAATATCGTTTACAGCTTTTATTTCTGCTCCCGTATCGGTGTATGCTTCCGTTGGCGGCTATTCATGGGAAGATTATTATGATCTTGACAGTAGTGGTAATTATACTTTTAATGATGCTTTTTATGATCTTTCTACGAAAGCTAAAGTTTATGTTATTTTGGATACTTTACAAAATGCTGATGATAAAGTAACGGCTGAGTATATTGCAGAAGATGATTCTGCTATTAATGCGTTGTCTTATATTGCATGGGTAATTTTGAGTGCAAACGGTATTGTATCTGATTTTGTCTCTGATACGGGTGTTGCAACTTCGATTGTGTCCGTTTTTGTTGATCTCTTTGATAGTGGTGAGATCACAGCGCGTTCAGGCGGCGGCTTCACTGTGTCATCTTCCGCTGTAAACACGATACGTGAAACCTATGTGGATGATTATCGTTTGGATATCATAGATGAATATAACGCTTTTTGTTATGGTTCGTTCTATGCTTATGATGATTTTGAATTCTCGGATGATAACGAAAGTCTTAGCACAAATTTAGATATGTACAGCCTGTTTTGGGGTTGTGATGATTACTGGACGGATACACAGAAGTCAAATATGCTCTTTGTTCCTGAGATCATGGATGAGGAATATGCGCTTTCTTATGATGAAGGGTATGATTATTTTAATACTTATAAACCGTACTTTTTGCAAGTATATGTTCCTACGGATTCGGCTTCTTCCGGTTCTTGGCATATAACACAGCTTTGTAAATCATATAATAATGGTTCTACTTCTCAGTGTGGAAAGTTATATTATGATGGCGGTGATGTGACAAGTGATCTGTTATTAAATCGAAGTGGCACAACTTCGACCGGAAATAATACGTTTTCTTTTTCAAGTAGCTATGAGGGTGCTACGCTTCCTTATTCTGCGCTTTGTTCACAGATGTTTTATGATTACGGTCATATATTCGCTGATACTACTTGCTTATATTGGTATTATGGCTCTAGTGTTAGTTCTTCAAATAGTACGCTTACATATTTTGCGGCTTCAACTTATAAAGATTATTTTTCTTATTCTGTGAAAAATTCGGATGGTACGTATACGCAGAATTTTAAAGGTATCTGCGCTGATACAGCAAATTCGAGTAATATTCGGTATTCGTCATATTACAGCGGTTCATTATCGTCAAATACACGGCTTGTTATGCTCTCGGCCGATGCTGATCTTGTTAATGATGTGGACGGTACTTCTCATAATTATAATACTCCATCGAATAAAAAAGTGTCTGATAATGCACTTAATGACGCTCAGGACGGGGATGAAACAAATAGTCCGTCAATTTCGATTCCAAATGAATCTATAACATATGCAATAGATAATTATGATAATATCATTGAAGCTGTGGAAGAGGATGACAGCACAGATAACGTTGCGTCACTTCTCCGATAGAATCCGTAATATTGTCCAGATAGTCACCCAGTTCTTCCGAAGTGAAGTCAAGCAGATCAGTAACGGTATCAACAGCCATCAGCGCGGCAATACCAGTCAGCAACGTTTCTATCACTCTTAAATGCCCTTTGATACCGGAGAGCGAAACTTCTGAATCTTCAGACGTGATGCTTGCGATCGCTTCCGCCAGTGCGTCTATTGAATCCTGCATATTTGAAAGCACAGAATCCGTTTCACCTGCTAACATCTGATACAGTAAATCCAGATCGCCGCGTATAATTTCAAAGACTGTCTGACTGACGTAATATGAATCCATGAAATAGTCAGAGAACAGTTCCGCAAGTATATCCGGAAACGCTGATACTTCCTCATACAGATAGACCACATAATTATTTAAGTTCGTGAGCAGTTCCCACAGATCACCAGTAAAATATAAATATAAATCGTCCAGGCGATCATACAAAGAAGCAAGTACCGTACTATAATCAGGAAGCGCAGCTACACCGGAATAAATCAAGTCAAGCAGATCAGAGAAGTCATTATACATATCTTCCAAAATGCCATAACCAAAGTACGGACTTGAGCCATCAGCAAGATCAGCTGCAATATCATATAACCACCCGTCACCGTCACTATCATAAGACAGATAATAAACTATATCGGAGAGACTACCGGAGAGATCAGTTATACTATCAGCAATGGCGGCAAGATCATCCGGAAGCGTTTTCACGTATTCAATAATGTCCGCCAAATAACTATTTGCCGTGTTGATACGGGAACTGATTGTGCTAAGCGTGCTATTTGTCGTAGCAAGTCGCGTATAAATGTTAGAGAGATACGTATATTGATCTGAGAGCATATCGTACAGATCACCAGTAACAAACGAATACAACGAAGCAAGATCATCTTTCATTACATACAAATATGTCTTTAACTCCACTGTATTTG
>Ga0192243_10098_pt1 | contig 35521 bp, 35 predicted proteins | sample Koala_Koa27_K3_FD_131233 | JGI IMG/M metagenome (GOLD analysis project Ga0192243, IMG submission 131233) | Enriched cells from koala feces incubated with labeled cellulose particles, San Francisco Zoo, California, United States - Koala_Koa2-7_K3 ... | reverse complement strand
CTGCTATATCTATGAATTGAACGCGGCCCAGCTGCGCTATCAATTTCTCCTGAGGAAATTTAAAAGTCAGGAAATCTAAACTACGTTACACGGAGGATTTACATCATGAGTACTTGGTATGAACAGGGAGTTTTTTATCATATGTACCCGCTGGGTATGACGGGAGCGCCCAAACAGAACACAGAGGACACCGTCACGAACCGCTTTGAACAGCTGGACCAGTGGATACCACACATCAGGGAGCTTGGCTGCAATGCCATCTATATCGGTCCCTTGTTTGAATCCTCCAGTCACGGATATGACACCAGAGACTATAAACTCGTAGACCGCCGTCTCGGCGACAATGAAAGCTTTGAGACCTTCGTATCCGCCTGCCACGACTCCGGTATCCGGGTCGTGGTTGACGGAGTGTTTAACCACACGGGAAGAGAATTTTTTGCTTTCAAGGACATTCAGGAAAAACGGGAGTCATCTCCATACAAAGACTGGTATAGGGGTGTAAACTTTGGCGGCGGAAGCCCCATGGGCGATTCCTTTGGCTACGAAGCCTGGCAGGGCCACTACGAACTGCCTTGTCTCAACCTCTGGAATCCGCAGGTGAGAGAATATCTGTTTGAGGTGATTCAGTTCTGGGTTGACGCCTTTGATATCGACGGAATCCGTCTGGACTGTGCCAATGTTCTGGATTTTGGCTTCATGAAGGAGCTTCGGGCCAGGACAAGTCCTATGAAGCCTGATTTCTGGCTGATGGGCGAGGTCATCCACGGTGATTACGCCCGCTGGGTGAACGACGAGATGCTGCATTCCGTTACCAACTATGAGCTACATAAAAGCATCTATTCCGGACACAATGACCACAACTTTTTCGAGATTGCCCACAATGTAAGGCGGCTGGAGGCCATCGCTAACAGGCTCTATACGTTTGTGGATAACCATGACGAGGACAGGATCGCCAGCAAATTAAAGCTCCCGGCCCATCTGTTCCCCGTTTATACTCTTCTGTTTACCCTGCCCGGTATCCCGTCCATCTACTACGGCGGCGAATGGGGCGTGGAGGGGCGCAGAACTTCAAACTGTGACGACGGGCTCAGACCGGCGATCGATATCGCCGACAGTGACAAGCTTCACTGCGAGCTGACAGACTTTATCACTAAGCTCGCCCATATTCACACCGGGAATCCGGAGTTTCACGCCGGACGCTATCAGGAACTGCTGTTGACCAACCGTCAGTACGCGTTCGCCCGTTTTTCTCCTGAGGGCGCTGCAGTGGTTACGGTTGTCAATAATGATGATGAGGCGGCAGTTCTCTCAGTTCCTCTTCCGGCTAAAGCGGTGTCCGCCGTCGATCTGATGAGCGGAGATCCGGTTCCTGTGAAGGATCACAAATTAGAAGTACAAATACGCGGCAATTACGGGATTGTCGTAAAAATCATGGAGGAATAATGCGTATGGCAGGCAGCAAAAAACAAATTGGGATAGGTTATATCACTGAGGTTGACCGTTATCTCTTCGGCAACGGAACTCACTACGAGATCTATGAGAAGCTGGGCGCGCATCCATTCCGCTACCGCGGCAAGGATGGCATGTATTTTGCCGTCTGGGCCCCCCATGCGGTTTCCGTCAGCCTGGTCGGCGACTTCAACAACTGGGACTTGGATGCCCATCCGATGAAGGTACTGGCGGATTCCGGTATTCACGAGGTCTTTGTCCCCGGACTGGGCGTCAATGAGCTCTACAAGTTTGCGATCACCACCACCACGGGCAAGGTGCTCTTTAAAGCAGATCCCTTTGCCTTTGAAGCGGAGTATCGTCCCGGTACGGCCTCCCTCACTGCCGATTTATCGGGCTATCAGTGGGGTGACAGCCGCTGGCTGGAAAAGCGCAGCGCAGCCGATCCGGTGAAGTCTCCCATGTCGATCTACGAGGTACATATCGGTTCCTGGAAGAAGAAAAACCGGGATAAGAAGGATGGTTTTTACACCTATGTGGAGGCCGCTCAGGAGTTGGCCGACTACGTGCTGGAGATGGGCTACACCCATGTGGAGCTGATGGGCATTGCAGAGCATCCCTATGACGGCTCCTGGGGATATCAGGTGACAGGGTATTTTGCCCCCACCTCCCGCTATGGCTCCGCCAAGGATTTTATGTATTTTATCGACTACATGCACAAGAAGGGCATCGGCGTGATCCTGGACTGGGTTCCGGCTCATTTCCCCAAGGACGCCCATGGACTGGCCGATTTTGACGGCCAACCCCTCTACGAGTATGCGGACCCCAAGAAGGGGGAGCATCCGGACTGGGGAACCAAGGTTTTTGACTACGGCAAATACGAGGTCGCCAATTTCCTGATCGCCAACGCGGTCTACTGGGTTGAGAAGTTCCATGTGGACGGTCTCCGGGTGGACGCCGTGGCCTCCATGCTTTATCTGGATTACGGCCGCACCGCCGGAAACTGGGTGCCCAACATCCACGGCGGCAATGAGAATCTGGAAGCGATTCAGTTTTTTAAGCATTTAAACAGTGTCATGGAAAAACGCGGCCACGGCGCAATGATTATCGCCGAGGAATCCACGGCATGGCCCAAGGTTACCCATCCCGTGGAGGACGACGGACTGGGCTTTACCTTCAAGTGGAACATGGGCTGGATGCATGACTTCCTGGAGTATATGAAGCTGGACCCCTATTTCCGCAAATATAACCACCACAAGATGACCTTCGGTATGACCTATGCCGACAGTGAAAACTTCATCCTGGTGCTGTCCCACGACGAGGTGGTTCATCTGAAATGCTCCATGATCAACAAGATGCCCGGCCTCTACGAGGACAAGTTTGCCAACTTAAAAGCTGGATACACGTTTATGATCGGTCATCCGGGCAAAAAGCTGCTCTTTATGGGACAGGATTTCGGCCAGCTCCACGAGTGGGATGAGAAGGTGGCGTTAGACTGGTATCTGACCGGTGAGGAAGCTCACAGGGATTTGCAAAATTATGTGAAGGGACTCCTCCACATTTATAAAAAATACCCGGCTCTCTATGAGCTGGACAAGGACTGGAACGGATTTGAGTGGGTCAATGCCAACGACGGCGAGAGAAGCATTTTCAGCTTTATCCGCAAGGGCAGCTCCTGCAAGAACAATCTGCTGTTTGTCTGCAATTTTACGCCGGTGGCCCGGGAGGATTACCAGGTGGGTGTGCCCAAGCGCGGAAACTTTACGCTGCTGCTGGATGAAACCCACGGCCTCTATCAGAAGGGTGAGCAGGCTCCCGTATTCAAGTCCCGCAAACAGGAATGCGACGGACAGCCCTACTCCATCGCTTATCCGCTGCCGGCTTACGGCACGGCGGTATTTCGCTTTTAACTGACAAGACTGACGGACGGAAGGAGACCATCATATGGCAAGACAATTGATCGCAGAGACGGCAAACAGACGGGTTTATCGGGATGGTGACAAGGCTGTGAAGGTGTTTGGCAAAAATACCCCCAACAGCGAGGTTCTCAACGAAGCTCTGATTACGGTGCGCATCGACGAGACCGGCGGCATCCGGGTGCCTAAGATTCTGGATGTCGGCGTGGAGAAAAGCGGCGAGTGGGCGATCACCTATGAGTTTATAGAGGGAAAGACCCTTCAGGAGCTGATGGATGAGAATCCTGACAGATTTGACGAGTACATGGAGCAGATGGTTGATTTGCAGCTGTCCATCCACGCCAGAACATGTCCCCTCTTAAACAAGCTGAAGGATAAGATGTCCCGCCAGATTCTGGAAATCGAAGACCTGGAGCCGGCGAACCGCTACGATTTGAGAACCCGGCTTGACAGTATGCCAAAGCATACCAAGCTGTGCCATGGTGATTTCTGTCCCGAAAATATCATCGTAAAAGACGACGGAACCATGTACGTTCTCGACTGGATTCACGCCACCCAGGGCAATGCCAGCGCCGATGTGGCCAGAACGTATCTCCTCTTCTGCCTGAAGGATCAGAAGAAGGCGGACCGGTACTTAGAGCTGTTCTGCCAAAAGACCAACACGGACAAACGCTATGTCCAGAGCTGGCTTCCCTTGGTCGCGGCTGCCCAGCTCAGCAAGAAGCGGCCGGAGGAAAACGAGCTGCTGCATAGCTGGCTGGACGTGGTTGACTACGAATAACAGATCCACACATGACAGGGTGGGGGAATCCGATGTGATTCCTTCCACCCTTTTTCCAATGTAAGGAAAATTTAATTTCCATTTATCCCCGCCCGTTGTATAATGTACATAGAAGAAAAGGAGGGAGCCCCCCATGCAAACCATATTAGTCTGTGACGATGATAAACAAATTGTGGAAGCCATCGATATCTATCTGACCGGTGAAGGCTTTCAGATTATCAAAGCGTTTGACGGTTACGAAGCGCTGGAGCTTTTGGAGTCCAACGAAGTGGATTTATTGATTCTGGACGTCATGATGCCGGGTTTAGACGGCATCCGCACCACGCTGAAGATCCGGGAGACCAGCAGTATTCCTATTATCATACTCTCTGCCAAATCCGAGGACGCCGACAAGATTCTGGGACTCAACATCGGTGCCGACGATTATCTGACCAAGCCCTTTAATCCGCTGGAGCTGGTAGCCCGTGTCAAATCTCAGCTGCGCCGCTACACACAGCTGGGCAATTTAAGCCAGCAGTCCGCCGGACAGATCTACAAATGCGGCGGTCTTCAGATCAACGATGACAACAAGGAAGTCACTGTTGACGGAGAGCTTATCAAACTGACCCCCATCGAGTACAACATCCTGCTTCTACTGGTGAAGAACGCCGGCAAGGTATTTTCCATCGACGAGATCTATGAGCAGATCTGGAATGAGGAGGGCATCGGGGTCGACAACACCGTGGCGGTACATATCCGGCACATACGTGAAAAGATCGAGATCAATCCGAGAGAACCGCACTATCTGAAGGTTGTCTGGGGCGTTGGCTATAAGATCGAAAAACAGTAGGTAACCTATGAAGACAAAAAACAGTCCATACGTATAAAAAAGAACCTGGCAGTTCTCCTTCACATGCTGTTTTTAGCTGCGATGCTGGCCGGTTTCAGCATGATGCACATGAATGAGAGCTTCGGAAAGGGTTTGAGCTGGCTTGGCAATGAGTCTTACGAGGACACGGAAGCATTTGCGGCCCAGGTCCGGGATGATATCGACCGGATCTTCGATTACGTCAAGTATCAGGATGTGTTCGAGACCAACGGCATCGTGGATTCCGAGAAGCCCATCGTCAGCATCAGCGACGGTCCTGAACAGTCTGTGCTGACTCTGGACGATCTTCTTCAATATGCGAAGACGCGGGGGTATTTTCTGGACGACCGGTATCAGATAGCCGGTAATCCGTCCATACCGACCGAGGAGGATCTGCGAGACTACATGGTCAACTGGAGAACCTACGAGCCGAATTTACAGTACACGGAACCCGGGGAGGCTTACAGCACGCTGGAGGAATTGTCTCTGGAGGTCCTGACCGCCCTTGGCACCTACTACTCTGACCGTGACCGTTTTATCGATTCCCCCACCAATATATGGTTTAAGATTGAATACAACAACACCGACCGTCAGGCCATTACTTACACGAATCTGACTGAGGATCTTTCCACCGACGACTTAAAGTCCATGGGCAAATATGTCTATGTATCCGGGGATTCGGTGGTGATGGAGAGCAATCTGGCGGCTACCCCTGAGAATATCACCACGCCGCTGGCAGATTTTAATCCTTACCGAAGCAGCGACTATTATATGATCGTAGCCATCGATACCTCCTATCCCACGGAGGGTTCCTACTCCCACGCTGCTCTGTTATACCGTGAGATGCGGGATCTGTTCATATACGGGATCGTCCTGACATGTATCGGTGCACTGGGCTGTCTGGCCGCCCTCTACTATCTGGCTCTGGTATCGGGCCACGACGATCAAAAGGAAGGCATTACCCTCCACAATTTTGATCTGATTCCTACGGAATTATGGATTCTGCTCACTGCCATGATGGTATCCTTCGCCCTGTTTTTGAGCGAAAAGTTTTTGTATCAGTTCCTCCATCTGTTTCTGGAGAGGAATTTCTGGTACTATGGAGAAAATCTGCTGCGCTCGACTGTGATCTACGTCTGTATTATCCTGGGCGTGTTCAGCCTGATCCGGCGTTACAAGGCGAGAACGCTCTGGAGCGGCAGTCTGGCCAGGCGAATTGCTCAAAGCTTTTCTCTCTACCTGCTTCACAAGTCGCTGACCGTGCAGATGGGAGTCTCCTATATCTTCTATCTGTTGATACACACCGCGCTGTCATGCAGCATCGTGTACCTATGCTTCAGCCTGGATATCGCTGCCGCCAAGACCGGAGCGGCGATTATGGGAATCCTGTGGGTCATACTGGGATTCTATGTGTTCTACCGGCTGTATAAGAAAGCCCTTCAGGATGAAATTATCATACAGGGGCTGGGGAAGATCGCCGACGGCGACACCGGATATAAGATCGATACCGCCATCTTTTCAGGACGCGAGAAGGATCTGGCTGAGAATATCAATAACATCAGCACGGGCATGGACACTGCCCTTCAGGAGAAAGTGCGGAGCGAGCGTCTCAAAGCGGACTTGATCACCAATGTTTCCCACGATATCAAGACGCCCCTGACTTCCATCATCAACTATGTGGACCTGATTAAGAGAGAGAATATACAGGACCCCAAGATTCAGGGGTACTTGGACGTGTTGGACCAGAAATCCCAGCGCTTAAAGACTCTGACCGAGGACCTGGTGGAGGCTTCCAAGGCCAGCTCCGGCAATGTCAAGCTGGAGTTCGCGGATATCGATCTGGTGGAGTTGGTTCAGCAGACCGACGGAGAATTTGAAGAAAAATTTGCCCTGCGCCATCTGGAGATGGTAACCCACACCCCCAACGAATCGATCCTGATCCAGGCGGACGGACGGCGGCTGTGGCGTGTGCTGGAAAACTTATACAACAATGCGTTTAAATATTCCATGCCAAACAGCCGGGTCTATGTGGACGTGACGAGAGATGAAAACACGGTTTCTTTCATGATCAAGAACATCTCGGAGACTCCGCTGAACATCCACGCGGAGGAACTGACAGAACGTTTTGTCCGGGGTGATGTGGCGAGAACCACCGAGGGAAGCGGCCTGGGCCTCTCCATCGCCAAGAGCCTGACGGAATTGCAGAACGGCAGATTTGATCTGTTTATAGACGGGGACTTGTTCAAAGCACAGGTTACATTTCCTATCAAGAAGAAGAACGAAGAGGCAGCCAACTAGGCTGCCCTCTTTTTTATGATTCTTGCATGGTTTCTGCTGCAAAGTAGGTCGGATGCGCCTGGCGAAGCTCTGCTTCGTTTGACTGGGAGTGCTTTCCGATGTGGCCTTTTAAGACCTCCTTTGCGGTTTTGGCATCTCTGCTTTTGATCGCATCCAGCATCTTGCGGTGGTCCTCCACGATCTTGATATTCTTTACGGTTGAGAGGCCCAGCAGACGGAGACGGTCGAAATGGATGGACATGTTGCTGACCAACTGGTAGGTCTGCATCTTCTCTGCAATTCCATAAAGAATCATGTGAAATTCATTGTCGCCCTCCAGCAGCTGAGTGGCCATCCGGTTCTCCAGATAGTAGTTCTGCAGCAGCAGATTCTTCTCCAAAAGCTGAATATCCTCCTCCGTAACCTTCTCGCACACCTCATCCATGATCGCGTCCTCTAACACCGAACGCACAAATATGGATTCCTGTATGATGGAATAGTTGATCAGAGAAACCTTGCAGCCCTTCTGGGGATAGGTTTCCAATATCTTGCTTTTTGACAGTTCCACCATGGCTTCCCGGACCGGAGTTCTCGAAACACCAAGCCTGTCCGCCAGTTCCTGCTCACTGACAACCGCCCCCGGCTCGATCTCGCAGCTGATGATCAGGCGTGTCAGCTCCCTGAGCGCATAATCCCGACGTGATTCTTTAACATTTTGTTTTGTATACATAGTTTGCTCCATCCATCACTTTATTAGAATAATCGTATACTAGTATATTACCATTAATTTCTAATAATTTCAATACGGCCTTCGGTGTCATCTGTCTCATCGGCCCATATCCGGTACGCCTCTTTTAAACGCTCTGCTTTTGAAGCATAGTCCGGGTCGTCGATTCGATTATTCAATTCGTATGGGTCCACGCGGACGTCGTACAGCTCTTCGATCTGATCCCGGTTGTAGATATATTTATACCGGCCGTCTGTGATTGCTCTCGCAAAATGTACCGCCTGAATCCCTCGGTGTCCAAAGGTTTCGCTGACCGCGCAGCCAGTGGTCTTTCTCAAATTCTTTAACAGTGATTTGCCGTGGACTTTTCGGTCAAAGGCAAGCCCTGCGGCGTCTAAAATCGTTACGGGGAGATCGACGGATGATACCGGCCGGTGAATGACCGTGTGGGCCGGAATCTTCCCCGGATAGCGGATCGCCAGGGGCACCCGCAGAATCTCCTCGATCATAAAGCAGCCCTTGTCAAAACGGCCTCCGTGGCTTCCTATGGCGTCCCCATGATCCGTTGTGCAGATGATCATCGTGTTGTCCAGCAGTCCGTTGCGCTCCAGCGCCTCCAGGATCATGCCGGTGGCGGCGTCTATCATCGTGATCTGCGCATAACAGCGCGCGATAATCTCCTGCCAGGTCTCCCAGGGCAGCGGATTGGGATGGATGATGTGATTATCTCTGTTGATATGGGCCGTGGGCTCATACTGATAGACATCCGGTTTGTGATTGTGGTAGACATCCTCCGGGAAGCTGGGATGCTCCGGGATATCTCTGGGATCATACATATCAGCGTATTCCTGGGTCACAAAGTACGGCTGATGCGGCCCCCAGAAATCCACCCGCAGGGAAAACGGCTCCCCGTCGCTGCTCTGAGCAATCTGTTCGATCTGCCGGCAGGCCAGGTGAGCCAGGAAAAACGCCTCGTGCGTCTCCTTCGGTGTCTGTAAGATCCCCGAACACTCCTCACAGCGCCAGTCCTGTTTTTGCTCGTAGATCATCCCCGGCTCGATAAACGGCCGTTTGAAATCCAGTGTGTGCTCAATCTTGATCTTAGGCTCCGGAAGTCCCTGCTCCTTTAAGTAGTCCAGATACTCCTGTTTGGTATAGGGATTGGAGTAGCTTGGATAACTGAAGCCTTTGCACCCGTGGTCATAGGCCGTGCCCGGACCCGAATGCCATTTGCCAAAATAATAGTTCTGATAGCCGCCCTCATGTAAGATGTCAAGATAGGTATCATGCCCGTCAAAGGGGATGTTGAAATCATTCTGTATCTCCCCGTGAGCGTGGGGATACAAGCCTGTGAGGATCGAACGGCGCACAGGCCCGCACAGGGGGCAGGCGCTGTAGGCGTGGGTAAACTCCGCTCCCTCCGCCGCTATCCTGTCAAAATTGGGCCGCTGTATGTGCACCCCCTGCTCCGTGCCATGCTTATAATATGCCTGATGATCACTGAATAAAAATACTATATTGGGTCTCCTGCTCATGTTCCATTTTCCTTCCTTAATTGCTTCCCGCACTCTTTACCATCCGAACTTTTCCTATCATGCTCTTAATAGCCGGGTACACCAGGGACAGTATGGCAACCACCAGTATCACTGTACAGATCGGCCGTGTGAAGAAGATCGCCACGCTGCCTTTCGAGAGAATCAATGATCTGCGCAGATTGGTCTCCATATAGTTTCCCAGCACCAGCGCAATGATCAGCGGAGGGAATGGAAAATCATTGGTCTTCATAAAGTAGCCGATCAGACCAAACACCAGCATAACGCTGACGTCAAAGATGACGTTGGAGATCGCAAAGGAGCCTATGGTAGACAGCATCAGAATGCAGGGCAGCAATATGACGACAGGAACCTTGACGATATTCACAAGCGCTTTTATAAATACGGAGCCCTGGATAAACATAAATATATTGATCAGCATGAGACCGCCCATGATACAGTAAACCCAGATATTGTTACTGGCAAACAGGGATGGTCCCGGGATAATGTTCTGCATCGTGAGGGCGCCTAACAACACCGCAACGGCAGCGTCCCCCGGAATCCCCAGGGTCAGCAGCGGGATCAGCGTGGCGCCTGTGGTCGCATTGTTGCCTGACTCCGGCGCTACGATTCCCTCGATACAGCCCTGGCCGAATTCCTCTGGATGTTTCGAGGCACGCCTGGCCTCGTTGTAAGACAGCATAGCGGTGATGGCAGAGCCTGTGCCCGGAACTGCTCCGATTATGATACCGAATATGGAGGAGCGCAGCAGCGTTTTCCAGTATTTCAGAATCTCGGTTACACGGATGGTAGCCTTCTGGTAATTCACCTTGATACTCCCGGTGCCCTCGGGTCGGACCACCTCTTTGCACTTTACGAGGATTTCGCTGAGGGCAAAGATTCCCAGCATAACGGTCACAGGCTTGATCCCTGCCAGCAGATGTGCGTTTCCGAACATAAAGCGCTGGATTCCCTCTGTGGAGTCGATCCCCACCGTGGAGAGAAACAGGCCCAGAACCACCATCACCAATCCTTTTAAGATCTTGTCCCCGGCGATCCCGATGGCCGCGCTCATGCCAAAGATACACAGCGCGAAAAACTCCGGCGCCTGAAAGGATAAGGCCACCTTGGCAAGCTGCGGCGCCAGAAATATCAGGGACAGGCAGCTGATCACTCCGCCCACTGTGGAAGCCACCAGCGCCGTCTTCAGCGCATCGCCGGCTCTTCCCTTCTGGGCCAGCGGATATCCGTCAAATACCGTGGCACAGGCTGCGGGCGTACCGGGCGTATTGACCAGAATGGCGGTGATGGAACCGCCAAACACTGCGCCGCAGTACGTTCCCAGCAGCAGATACATCCCCTGAGTTGACTCCATACCGAAGGTGATCGGCAGCAGCACGGCTATAGCAAACACCGTGTTAAGCCCCGGCAGAGCTCCGATGATAATCCCCGCGGCCATGCCGACATTCATCATCAGCAGGCTCATAGGAGAAAAGATTGAACTAAATACACTTCCCCAATCCAAATTACTACCTCCATTCTCTATCAGCCATTTATGGCAGCGGCACCTTCAGTATGACCCTGAACACAACATAAAGACAGGCTGCAAACGCATACACACTGGCGTAATACTGCCATTTCCTGCACCGAAACAGCGCCAGCAGAAGCGGCGTCACGATGGCGGAGGAGATGACAAAGCCCAGTTTTCCAAACAGGAATACATAGAGTATGCACACTAGAAAGGTAATGAGAGGAATCGCTCTGACGTAGCCGCCCTCCTTCTCCTCCGTCCGTGTCTCGCTGCCGTTCTCCTTCTTCCACCGGATCGCCTTCCTCACCGTCTGAATCACTCCCAGGGAGGCGATGACAAACAGGGAGACGGCAAGCATCCTGGGAAATGTCTGGCTGGTGAAGTTCACGTCGCCGCTCCATGAGTTCCGCAGAGCAATCTGCTGCGGAATCAGTACAAAGTATAGAAACACACTCACAATCCATAACACCGAATAGGTAACCATATCACGTCTGTTCTGTTTTATATTCATAATCATGTCTCCTGTCGGCATAAGACCCTTACTGCGTCATGCCCAGTTCCTTCATCATGGTACTGTAGGTCTCATAGGCGCTGTTGACCATCTCGGTCAGCTCCTCCTCGCTCATAGGCTCCAGAGATACAAGGCCCGCCTGCTCAATATAGGCTTTGTATTTGTCGGATACCAGAGCGGCGTTGATCTCCTGCTTCAGCCATTCCACGATCTCGTCCGGGGTATCCTTCTTGATCGCAATGTACTTGAACCCGTAGAATACGTTACAGCTCTTCACACCATAGTCGGAGATAATCGGGATATCCGGCGCCATGTTGTAGACTTCGTCGTTGAGAATCACGATGATTCTTAAATTCCCCTCCTCTGCCTGAGGGATAATGTTGTCTGAGACGCCGAGAACCGCAAAATCAATCTCTCCGCTCTGTACGGCTGCCGATACCTCCGCCGTGCCGTTGTGCGGTACATAGGTCCCGCTGGTGCTTCCTAACTCATCCAGACATGCGATGATAGCCAGATGAGAGCTGGCGCCTGCGTTGGGCACGCTGAAGTTAAAGCTCTCGCCGCTCTTTACATAGGCGATCCAGTCCTCCACGTTCTGGATATCCGACTTGGGATTGACCACAACCGCAAAGGGGGATACCGGTTCCAGCAGTGCAATGTGGCGGAAATCATCCGGTTTGTAGCCGGTATCATAGATACTGGGCTGGGACACCATACCACTGCTGTTGGCCGTCAGAATCGTATATCCGTCGCCGGGACGGTTGGCCGCCTCCAGGATGCCTGTCACGTTGAAAGCCCCCGCTATGTTTTCAATCATAATGTTGTTCCCCAGGTCCAGACTGTCGGTCAGGATTCTGGTAGGAATGTCCACTGCCGCTCCCGCCGCAGCCGGCACTACCCAGCTGATGGTCTTAGACGGGTAACCTTCCGGTTTCTGCACTTCCACACCGGCGGCGGCGTTCTCCTTGGCCTCCGCCGCTGCGGTGCTGTCGGTCTGCGCGCTCTCGGCGGCAGTCGTTTTCTCCCCGGCAGCCGGTGTCGTCTCTGTTGCGGCCTTCCCACAGCCAAACAGACATGCTGAGATCAGCACTGCGGTCGAAATCATGGCAAACATCTTACTCATTCTCATAAATAAAGCCCTCCTGCATTTGAATTTTGAACTTTTCAGTTCCTCTTCTTCCTTTTGTATACTAGTATACAACTGAGAATATGGGAAGTCAATACCATTTTTAAAAAGAAAAAGCTCGAACATCAGACGATGTTCGAGCCGTTCAGATACTCTCTCTATTTTTTATGAATCAGTATCACGCTCTTCCACTTCCCGGTCAGATACCGGCAGAAGGAGATGATATAGTTGGCGCTCCATCCCATGGGAATGGCGAACCATACGGCCTGGACTCCCCAGACAGGAGCCAGGAAGTTGGCCACGGACACGCGGATCGCCAGGTTTACTAAGTTTGCCAGCGTAAATACCACCACGTCGCCTGCCCCTCTTAACAGACCGTCCGTAACCGACTTGAGTCCGATAAACACATAGAAGAATGCGATAAATTTTACATATCCGATTCCTGTCTCAAAGGCAACTCTGCCGCTCTCCGGGTCCAGAAATGCGCCGAGGAAGGTTTCCCCGAACAGCTGCATCAGGATGCAGATGGCCACAGCCACCACGCCCACCATGACATAACAGGCGCGGTATCCCTTTTTTGACACGGTCCGTCTGTCCGGCGCCCATGTTCTGGGCCGTGAAGGTGGACATGGCGTTACCGATGGCCAGCATGGGAACGATACTGATAGATTCAATTCTGGTAGCCGCCGAGTAACCGGCCAGGATGGACGATCCAAAACCATTGACCACCGACTGAACCAGCAGCATCCCGATATGGACGATGGATTGCTGAAGCGTGGACGGCAGCGCTACTTTTAACATGTTGAGGACCATGCCGCTGTCGTAAAGGCGGAACTTCTCTCCCTCTCCCGTCTCGTAGCGGCGCAGCCGGAACATCAGAATCGTGAAGGAGATCACAGCGGAGACTCCCTGCGCGATCAGCGTCGCGACGGCGACTCCCGCCACTCCCATATGATAGACGATGACAAATAGCAGATCCAGGATGATATTGAGGAGCGACGAAAAGATCAAAAGCCCCAGCGGAGTCTTGGAATCTCCAAGGGAATTGAATACCGATGCCTGCACATTGTACATAAACAGAAAGGGCAGACCGATAAAGTAAATTCTGAGATAAGTCGCCGCGTCGTCAAACACATCGTAAGGCGTGTTCATCCATGTGAGAATCTGGTTGTTCATGATGAAGCCAAACAGCCCCAGCACGATGCCGATCCCCAGAAAGTTGATCAGCGTGGTGGAGATCGCCGTCTTCATGTTTCTGATCTGCTTAGCCCCCCAGGAACTGGGAGACCACCACGGAGCTTCCGATTCCGCCGCCGATGGCGATGGCGATAAATACGTTGGTGACCGCGTAGGAAGCGCCCACCGAAGCCAGTGCGCCCTCGCTGACAAACTTTCCTACGATCACCGAGTCCATAATATTATAAAACTGCTGAAACAGATTCCCCAGTATCATGGGAAGTGCAAACAAAATCAAGGTGCGGCCGGGAGAGCCGGTCAGCATATTGGCAGAACTTTTTTTCTCACTCATAGATCATTCCCTCCCGGAAGTCGCTTTTAACCTTTATTCTGTGTGAATTTTAGCCAAATATTCTCCATGCGCAGATAAAGTTGTTGGCCCACCAGGAGCTTAAGCTTCTCTGGATGACACGGCCGTGGCTGGATGAGGCATCGATTACCTGGCCGCCGCCCAGTGCGATTCCCACATGGTCGTTTACAACCACAATATCTCCTGCCTGGATGCTTCCAAAATTCGTGATCTTTGTATACTTCCCTACATTTCTCCATCCCGAGGATGTCAGATAGCTCTGTTTCACCCCTGCCTGTCTCAGACTCCAGTACACGAAGCCGGAGCAGTCGAAGGAGTTGGCGCCCTTGGCGCCGTACACGTAGGGCGCGCCCAGCTTGGACTTGGCTGCGCTGATTAAAGCGTTGACGCCGCTGCCTCCGCCGGAGCTCTGTCCTCCGCCGCCGGAACTGCCTCCGCTGGAACCCTTCTTCGAGGAGGAACCGCCGGAGCTGCTCTTGCTGCCTGAGGTGTATTTTTTTACGTCCTTGCCGGTCAGCTTGGCCATGGTTCTCATGCCCACGGAACCGTCGGCCGACAGGCCATTGCTGGACTGGAAGGTCTTAACTGCTTTTTCTGTCACCTCGCCGTAATAGCCGGTTATGTTGGATGAGGCGAGATAACCGTACTTGTTCAAAAGCTCCTGGACGCGGTGAACGCTGTCTCCACGCTCTCCCAACGTCATACCGTTGGGCTGTGCTGAGGAACCCTCCAGGGCAATCTTCGTGGATGGCCCCAGATAACCGTCCACGACCAAGTCGTTTCTGGCCTGGAACTGCTTGATGGCCATGGCCGTATCATTTCCAAAGGAGCCGTCGGGATCTGTTGTCAAGTAGCCCAGCTCCTTCAGCCGCTTCTGGCAAGCCAGAACCACGTCGCTCTTCTCACCATAGGAGAGATAGTTGGGCTTGATGTCGTCGCTGTAGAGTAAGTTGATGGTCTGCTGTCCCACCTTGCCATCCATGGATAGCCCGTTTAACTCCTGGAGCTTGATGACCGCAGCCTCGGTCATGTCGCCGAACTTGCCGGTCACCAGATCCTTGGAGGCCAGATATCCCAGCTCGTAGAGACGGTTCTGAACCCGCTTGATGTCCTCGCCCACGTCTCCGTTGGAGATCGCATAGAATTTGGCGTCCGGGGACATGATGGCGTCCCAGGTGGCCGGACCTACCACTCCGTCCTTGTCCAGCTTATTCTGACGCTGAAAGGCCACTACCGCGGCCTCTGTGATATTACCAAAAAAATGGGTTGGCTCATCATTGTCCATAAATCCCAGCTCCATCAGCCGCGCCTGCAGCTCCGCAACCTTAGGATGCTCCAATCCGTTTTTCATATACTCCGGCGCAGGCTCCGTCTCCGCCTCCGGTATACTCTCTATGTATGGCAGCACCGGCCCGTCCGGTGTCAGAGGCGTGACCTGGGTGTGCGCTTTCGTTTCTGCTGCGGGGAGTTCTGCTATGGCGGATGGAATAGACGCCTCCTCCTTCTTGCCGCAGCCTGAGAGCATAGCGGCAGCTGCCGTCGTAATCACAGCGGCAGCCATGTATCTTTTTATTCTTTTTATATTCATATGTTATAATCCCTTCGTTATGTCGAACTTAGACTATTTTAACACATTCTTGTCGTATTCGTAAATTATAATTTATGGAAATTTGATCCTGATCAGGAATACCGGGCAATCTGGGCATACTCCATCTTTTAATATATCAGCTTTAATGACGCCGGAAGCGCTTCGATAAAAGTCTGAGGAGGCTTTTGGTCGGTTATTAAGACATCGATTGCACTGATATCGATACATTTATAAGAAAAAACCTGGTCGAATTTACTATGGTCACATAAAAGGATACGTTTTGAGGCATTGGCAAACATTGCACGTTTGATGGACGCACTCTCCTCGTTGGTTTCACTGGTCCCATACTCCGGAGATAGTCCCGAACAGGAAAAGAAGAAGATATCAGCAAACCGGTCCTGTACGGTGCGCAGAGCGGCGGAACCAACCATGGTCGAATTATTCCGCACATGACCGCCGCTGGCATAAACCTTTACCTGTGATCGGGTGCAGAGCAGATAAGCAATCTCTACGCTGTTTGTAATGACGCTGATATTGTGATTGTCTTCGATAATCTGCGCAAGACATTTGGTGGTAGAGCTGGAATCCATAAACAAGGTCATGGAATGATTCACATAATTTGCGGCCAGCCAGGCTATATGTTTTTGGGATTCGAGATTTGTATTGCTGCGAAGCATAAATGGAAGGTCACTGTTGATGCCATTGTAGGCAATGGCGCCGCCTCGGACGCGCTTCAGCATGTTGCGCTTTTCCAGCTCGGACAAGTCCCGGCGAATTGTCGAGCTGCTGCTATACAAAAGTTTACAGAATTCATCTACCGATACAAAGCCCTTCTGTTTCAGTATTTCCAATATCTCCTGCTGCCTGTTCTGAATCATCCGTCCCACCCTCCTAAAACTTGATCGAAACCAATCAAAAAATGATTGATAACCATTACTTTTCTGTTAATTACGCAATTATGCCGCCATATGTTGACTATATAATTCAGTCTTTCTATAATGTAAATAAAATTACTTATTTTGCAAAATCAAGGATAAAAAGGAGCAAATTGTATATGTATCTTTATGAGAAATATGGCTTTGCAGACATGAATTCCATGCTGCGCGATGCAAAAAGCAATCATTATGCCATCCCTTCTTTAAATTTTATCACAATGGAACAGCTTAATGCAATAGGCGATGCGATGATTGAAAACGCCTCGCCAACGATCATCATGGTTGCTCCCAAGCATTATCGTCAATTTGAGATTCAAATGATTGTGCGTATGGCGCAAGCGATGATTGAGAGAGTCCGGTCCGCCGGATGTCAATGTCCGGTTTCCCTGCATCTGGATCATGGAAACACCTTTGAAGAATGCAAAACTGCCATTGACCACGGTTTTTCATCTGTTATGATCGATGGGAGCGGCCTGCCTCTGGAAGAAAATATAAGAATAACCAGAGCTGTTGCAGAGTATGCCCACCCCTTGGGTGTCGCTGTAGAAGGAGAAGTTGGAACGCTTTCCGGCACAGAGGATGCGGATGAATGCCAGGGAGATCAGCGGTATACCAATCCTGATGAAGCAGAACGTTTTATACGGGAAAGCGGTGTGGACTGCCTGGCTGTATCGGTGGGAACCATACATGGCTTAAATAAGTCGATGGAACAGTCCAAAAAAAGCTTCGGGGGCCTCAGATATGATTTGATTTCAGAGATCGAGCGCCGGTCCCCCGAGATTCCGCTGGTGCTGCACGGCTGCTCCTCTCTGCCGGAAAAATACGTGCAGATGATCAATACCTATGGCGGAAAGATGGAATCCGTCATAGGTATCCCGGATGATTGCCTGAGAAAAGTCAGCCGGACCGCGGTTTGTAAGATTAATATCGCTTCTGATGGTTGGATTCCATCCACTGCAATTACCCGAAAAACATTAGCTGAACATCCGGAATTGATTGACAGCCGGATGTATCGGGAAGAAATCAGAACGGAACTGGCGGAGATATACCGTCATAAGATGGACCTATTTAACAGTACCGGTAAACATGGTGCAGATGTCTAAACTATTTAATTACAAAGGAGGTTTTATGTTATGAAAAATGGATGGATGAAAATGTCGGCGGTGATTCTGGCTGCAGTTATGTGCGCAGGAATGACAGCAGGATGCGGGACAAGTGAGAAACAGACTAAAAAGGAGGAACACTATAAACTCACCATATCTGCTATAGGGGGAAGTCTCCATTATCTTCCGATTTATATCGCGGAACAAAAAGGGTGGTTTCAAGAGCGGGGGGCTGGATATAGAGGAAGTGCTCTTTACCAACGGACCAGTACAGATGGAGTCTCTGTCATCGGATGGATGGGACATCGGCTGTACCGGCACAGGTGGTGTATTTGCCGGGGTTCTGGGGTATGATGCACTGGTTCTGGGACCTTGTGTTACAGATGATGGGACCCAGTATATATTTGCCAGGAATGATTCTGATATTGTAAAGGCTGGAAAAGGGCATAATACTTTAAATAAAGAGATTTATGGAGACGTAGAAAGCTGGAAAGGAAAATCCATCCTGTGCAATCCAGGCAGCGTTCCCCAGTATGTCATGATTAAGACACCGGAAGGCTTTGGCCTTACGATGGAGGATGTCAACTTTGTAGCGATGGACCCGGCCACTGCCTACAGTGCATTTCTGGCCGGAGAAGGGGATGTCTGTGTGCTAACCGGATCTTACGGAACGTTTAAAATGTTGGCGGCATCCGACTCCTATACACCGGTGTCAAGCGGCGTTATGGCTGACTGTGGTCTGATGAATATCTTTGTGGGAAACAAAAACAGCTATGCTGATCCTGAGAAATACGAGGCAATGAAGGCATTTATGGAGGTATATTTTAAAACCTCTGACTGGATTAAAGACAATAAAGAAGCCGCTATTGATTACTGCGTCGATATGAACGACGAAAGCGGAAATTCCATGGATAGAGAAACCACCGTCCAGTATATGGCAGTGGATAACTATTACTCTCTTCAGGAAGCATGTGACATGCAAAATAATAAGGCTGAAAATTCCGATCATGTCGTAATCGAAAAGAGACTCTTAGATGCCCTGGATTTCTTTATCAGCGTCGGTAATTACAGAGAAGAGGACAAGGCTAAATTTGAAGGTCATACTGAAGGGAAGCTGTTAAGTGAGCTAAATGCGCAAGGAACTGCGGATAAATAAGAAGGAGTATCCATGAACAATGTGTGTATGTTTGCCGGGCTGGATATCGGGTCAACCAATGCAAAATTTTCGATCTACAGCGGCGAAGGCAGGCTGATTGCAGAGGCGGTGCAGGGCTACATGACAGCTGCTGCCGGGAAGCCCATGATTGCAGAAGATATTTGGGAGGCGGCACAACAAGTTATGATCACAGCATGCGCAAAGCTTCCGCCCAACAGTCAAATTGCAGCCATGGCTATTTCTACATTTGGGGAGGCCATGATTCCAATTGATACCCATGGACGAGTGCTTTCGGATCAGTTTATATTCAGCTTCACAGAAGGGGATGAGGAACTGCGGCAGATTCTGAAACAGGTCCCGGCAGAGAGGATTCAGAGCATTACAGGGGTATTTCCGCATAAACATTTTCCTTTGATTAAAATGCTGTGGCTCAGACTGCATACACCGTTGTATAAACAGACTGACAGATATCTGCAAATGGAAGGTTTTCTTCTTTATCGGCTGACTGGGCGTTTTGCTGTCAGTGATTCATCTGCGGCCAGGACCGTGGCCTATGACTGTAAAAATCATTGCTGGAGCCAGCCGTTACTGGACTTAGTCGGGGTAAGTGCGAATAAGCTTTCCGAAATACTACCTTCCGGGTCGTATGTCGGCGTGGTCCGCAGAGAGATCTGTGACAAACTGGGATTATCCGGGGAGATGAGGGTGTATGCCGGAGGTCACGATCAGATGTGCAATGCATTGGGGGCAGGCTTGCTTGATTTGGAGACTATGATAAATTGTTCAGGTACTGTGGAATGTATATCCGGCGTTGCAGATTTAAAGCAGACAGAAACGTTAAAACAGACATTATCTCTTCAGTTTGCCCCTTATCCACAGCATCCGGAACTGTGCTTTTCTTTTTGGGCACCGGTGGCTGGCTGTTCATCACTGGATTGGTGTCTGCGTTTGACTTCCGGTCAGCCGCATATGAAGGACAGGGAACTGGCCGGGAGACATATTTCCATGCAGGAACTTTGTTCGGAACGGCCGCCTTCCCTTTTGATCGTCCCGTATTTTACGGGCAGAAACAATCCAAAGTTTTCAGAGACTGCTCCAAGTCTTGTGTGCGGCATGACTTTGAAAACAACGCCACAGGAATTTTATCAAAGTATCATGGAGGGAATTGCCTTTGAGTTAAAGCTATGCCTGGAACAGTTTTTATTACTGTCGTCTGACCGGCAGCGGATGATTGTTACCGGAGGGGGCGCCAGATCAGATTACTGGTCTCAGATGAAGGCCAATATCTTGTGTATGCCAACCTCTGCCCTGGAACACAGGCAGGCCGGAACCATGGGAGCCATGCTTTTGGCGGCAGTTGGGTTCGGCTATTATCGTGATTTACAGGAAGCGGCTGCTTCCTGTATAAGGCTTCGAAAAACTTTTTATCCCCAAGAACGGATATGTGATCTTTTTGAAGAAAAGTTTAACTGGTACAACATACTGAGACAGGGATGTCTTATGGAATAAATTCTTGATCCTATAAAAACAGCTGCCAATCTATTCGATCGGCAGCTATCTTCAATTATACTCTAGCAATACGCTTTCTTCACAGCCCTCATCAAAACCTTAGGATCTTTATTATACGGTGTCACCGGGCAAATCTTTTTATTTACTCCCATCAGCTTGTACACGGCGATTCTGGCGGCGCGGACGGAGTATTCCTCGGTGAATACCATGTCCTCCGGGATCTCTACAAACTGGCTGGCCATGGCGAAGTTTACGGAGCCCTCCGGAACTACCTGCGGTCTGTCGCTCATCTTGCGGGGCTGGAACTGGGCGTCTACGTAAGGCATCATACATGGGATGACGTTGACCGCGTCAGCCATTACCTCGTCCAAGTGATCCTCCATGTGGAGGTGATGGAGAAGCTCGGTCAGAAGCTCCTCGCCGGCGCAGTCCTTCATGGGCTTCATCACATAGTCGCCTACATGGTCGGTGTACAGGCCGTAGCCCCAGAAGATAGTCTCATCCAGCGGCTGATTGATAAAGTGAGGCTGGGCGGCTACGACGATGCTCATGCGCCAGTTGGAATCCTTGAACGTCATAAGAGCGCCGCTTCCGGGTACATTGCCGGAGAAGTTCTCGATCATCTTCAGCAGCTTGTTGCCCTTGCTGGTGACGGTAAAGCTCAGCCAGTTGGTCTGATGCTCGTTGCTGAAAAATGGTTCCGGATTGCCAAGTCCCGGTTTCTTCGCGGCAACCTTGGCCCAAAGCTCTCCGGATATGGGGCGAAGCTCAGGAGCCGGAGCCGGGGTATGGAGATCGCCCAGGGTAGCGCTGTCGGTCATACAGGCGTTGGTCATGATACAGATATCGCCCTCGTTTAACTCCACGGTCCGCTCGATTCCCTGATCGATGAGATGAAGCGTCCTGGCCTCGATGGAATCGCCGTCCTTGAAGTCAATGTCGGTTACGGTACAGTTCTTGATAAAATGTACTCCGTGGTCCTCCAGATACTTATGGATCGGAAGAATCACGCTGTCATACTGGTTGTAGGGGGTCCTGGTGACGCCCTCCAGTGTCTCGATTCTGCTGAATTCGAAGATCATACGGTTCATGTAACGTCTGAACTCATAGAGGCTGCTCCAGGTCTGGAAAGCAAAGGTTGTCTGCCACATGTACCAGAAGTTGGTGGTGAAGAAATGAGGCATATCGGCGAACCACTGCTCTATGGTCATATCGTCCAGCTTCTCCTCTGGAGTGGTCAGAAGCTTTAAGAGCGCCATCCGCTCCTTCTGGGTAAAGCCCATGGAGGTGACGTCCTGAATCTTACCGTCCTTGTCCACCAGACGGGCCTTGGCGCAGGTGGGATGGGCATGGTCAAAGTTTAAGATCTCCTCGGTCACACTGCGGTCAGGATTTTGCAGGCTGGGGATGGATGAGAATAAATCCCAGAAGTTCTCATAGGTCTCCTCGTTCAGCATACGTCCGCCGCGGCATACAAAGCCTGTCTCCGGGGTTCCGATACCGTCATTGCTTCCGCCCAGGATGTGCATACCCTCATATACGGTTATCTGATCGCCGGGAAATGCGCAGTCGCGAATCAGGAACGCAGCTCCCGCCAGGCTTGCCAGACCGCCGCCGACAAAGTAGGCTTTCCGTCCCGTGTAATCGCTGTCCACAGTCTCGGATACAGGCAGCTCTTTTTCCGCCTGCTCGCCCTTCTTCTTGTCATAAACCATCTTGGCTGCTACGCCGGCCGCTGCTATGACTGCCCCCGTTTTTAATACCTTCCCAAATTTTTTTGCTTTCATTTCTTCTTTCCTTTCTATTTATATGCTTGTATTAAGTTTTTCCAGCTTTTGCGTTTTATATCGTAACACCCCGTGTATTTTCTGTCATTTACCATGCATGATCCCCTGTCGCAAAAAACGACAGCATGGAAAAGTTGTCGCAAAACCAGACAGACCCGCCAATTTGTCTATCGATCTTTTCATGATCCTACTCTAAAATTAGGATAGTGAAAAGGGGGTTGCAGTATGTCAGTAGAAAGCCATCTGAGGGAGTCCATGCTGAGGACCGCACTGCTCCATCTGTTAAAACATCAGAATAATTCCCCGGAGAGAGTCGCCCGCAATATCCAGGAGCTTTTAAAAAGATTCGAGGCCGGACGCTCTGATTCCCCGTGCTCCTATGAGGAACTGCTGGATATCGTCAGACACAGCACCCGTGAGGAATGTCTGGATTGGGTCATGGGCCGGATCTCCTAAGACTCCGTGTCGGCTGGGGTCAGGACAACCTGTTCTCTGGCCCTGGCCAGGCACTTGAGCCGGGCCGCCACCGTCTCCGGCGGAATCTTCATGCCGTTTTGCGCCCAGGAGATGATCAGACCGCTGATTCCGTAGGCGTAAAACTCCGCATCAAACTCCTTCTCGGTCTCAGTCAGCGTCTTTAACTCATCCATCTGATCGATGGCTTCCACGAACAGCGCCTTGGCCATCTCAAAGAGATAGCTCTCAAAGGTGTGCTCCTGTTCTCTCAGGGTGTTGCTGTAGAAGCCTTTGTCTTTCTTCATGAGCTTTAGCATCTGAAGGATCTTTTTATCCCAGTTGTCAAAACCGATGTCTTCCGTAATCTTGGAAAAGTTCTCGTTGTAGTATACCCAGCTGAGCAGCTCGTATTTATCCTGAAAATGATAGTAGAAGGTCTGTCTGTTCAGCCCGCAGGCAGCGGTGATATCCGCCACCGAAATCTTGTCAAAGGGCTTTTCCTTACAGAGCTGCTTTAGCGCCTCGGAAATCGCCTTCTTGGTTATGTTGGAGTCTGACATGGCGCCTCCTGACTGAAATAGTTGGCCAGCTTCGCAAACTGCTCCAGCGTCAGAGTCTCACCGCGGACCGTGGGAGAAACTCCCAGGCTCTCGATAGCCGCCGCGATCTGCTCTTTCGTATAGGGAACCTCCGGCGAGTTGTTCAGGCCATTCTGCAGCGTCTTTCTTCTCTGGTTGAAGAACGCGCGGATCAGGCGGAACATCAGCTTCGAATCCTTAACATCCACCGGCACAGTTGCATGTCTGGTCAGGCGGATGACGGCCGAGCCCACATTGGGGCGGGGGATGAAGCAGTTGGGCGGCACATTGGCCACGATGTAAGGCTCTGCGTAATACTGTACCGCCAGCGAGAGGGCGCCATAGTCCTTGGAGCCTGGTCCCACCTGCATCCGGTCGGCCACCTCTTTCTGGACCATGACCGTGATATTGTCGATGGGCACCTCGCCCTCAAACAGGCCCATGATGATGGGTGTGGTGATGTAGTAGGGAAGGTTGGCAACCACCTTGATGGGACGTCCTTCATTATAAGTGTCTGCCAGCTGCCGGATATCCACCTTTAGGATGTCGTCGTTGATGATCGTGATATTGTCATAATCCTTTAGGGTCTCCTGCAGGATCGGGATCAGGTTGCTGTCGATCTCCACCGCCACCACCCGCCTGGCATGTTCCGCCAGATACTGGGTCATGGTTCCGATACCGGGGCCGATCTCCAGCACCATATCGTCGCTGCCGACTCCTGCCGCGGTGATAATCTTCTCCAGCACGTGCGTATCTATCAGGAAATTCTGACCAAATTTTTTCTGGAATGCAAACTGGTATTTCTGTATGATCTCTATGGTATTTTTCGGATTTCCTAATGTGGGCATGTATCGTTTCCTTTCTCGCGCGGAGCTTATACTAATAAATCTAATGTACTGTAATATCCCTCAAAAGTCAATGCTGAGGGGGAATCCGGTACATGGTTTTTGCGTTTTTCCGGGTGATCTCCATGACCTCCTCAGGGGTGAGGCCCTTGATCTCACTGATGGCCTTCACCACATAGGGAAGGTTTAAGGACGAATTTCTCTTGCCCCGGTTGGGCTCCGGCGCCAGATAGGGGCAGTCGGTTTCCAGAAGCAGGCGGTCCATAGGCATGTAGTCCACCACTTCCTTTAATTTTTTGGCATTTTTAAAGGTCAGCACTCCGCCTATGCCCAGATAGAAGCCCATATTTAAGTATTCTCTGGCTATCTCTTTGCCGTAGGAGAAGCAGTGGATCACTCCGCCGATCTCCCCGCTGTGCTCCGCCTTCATAATATCCAGCGTATCCTGGGCCGCATCCCGGCTGTGAATCACCACCGGCAGCCCGGTTTCCTTTGCCAGATCCAGCTGGCGCACAAACCAGTGCTTCTGCGTCTCATGGTCCGGCTCGTCCCAGTAGTAGTCCAGGCCGATCTCTCCGATGGCGACTACCCGCTCATGGGAGGCCATGTCCTTCAGCCATCCCATCAGCTCCTCCGTCAGCTCGCCGGTCTCGTTGGGATGAACACCCACCGCACCGTAGATAAACGGGTATTGCTCGATCAGCTTCAGCGTGGTCTTCACGGAGCTTATGCTGGCGCTGATGTTCACGACGGCCTCGATATCTTGCTGGCAGAGGCTCTTTAAAAGCTCCTCCCGGTCCTGGTCAAAGGCATCGTCGTCATAATGTGTATGTGTGTCAAATATCATGGGAACCTCCAAAAACTGGTTTATCCTGCCCGCTACAGCCTCATCACAAAGGTTCTGATTAAGTACAGAAGAATCAGGTGGGCCGGATAAAAACAGTAAAAGAAATATTTTAATTTTATCTTCCCCCTGGTGCCGTTGTAGAACCAGATGGGAATAAATGCCAGGGCCCCGCTGCAAAAATAGCTGAAGCTCTCATAGATCATCATAAGGCCGCCGATCAGACACGTCTTTCTCCGGTCCTCCCGCAGCATGTACAGCGCCGTGATAAGAAGTATTCCAAATATATCATAATCGGTGTGCAGCACATACGCCGCAGCGCAGCCGAGAGCGATGACCAGCAGCCGGACATACTCCTTCTCCTGGAACCGGCGCAGTCCGTTTAGCACCAGAAGGCCGATAAACAGGGTAAAAAATACATTCTGTGAATCAAACCCAAAGTACACCCGCTGAAATGCCATATCAAACGGAATCTCCGACACCAGCGCAAACAGAAACATATTTATAGTATATCGCTTTAAGTTCCTCGTATGAACAAAACCTTCCACCAGAAGAAAACAGAATATGGGAAATGAGACCCTCCCCACGGTACGGCAGACGGTGTCCACCTGATACCAGAACATGCCCCGGTCGGTCTGCATAATCAGAGTAAAACGCGGCCAGTCATAGGTACACAGGATTCCAACCTCGATCAGTGCCGCTCCCACGTGATCCACCAGCATGGTTACGATGGCGATCAGCTTCAGCGCAGACCCGCTGATACCGCGAGAGGGGATGGATACTCGCTCCGTCCCCTCATTGATAGCTAACATATTTCTGCGCCGGCGGGCATCTCCTTCTCAGGAACCATCAGGGATAGATTCCCCTCCGCGTCTTCTGCACAAAGCAGCATTCCCTCGGACATGACGCCTGCCAGCTTGGCGGGCTTTAGGTTCACCACTACCATAACTTTTTTGCCTACCATCTCCTCAGGAGTATAGTGGGCCTTGATTCCACTTACAATCTGCTTCACCTGGCTGCCGATCCTCACCTGGGAGCATAACAGCTTCTTGGACTTGGGAACCGCCTCGCAGGCGATGATCTGTCCCACCTGGAACTGCAGCTTGGCAAAGTCGTCATACCCGATCTCCGGCTTGGCCTCGATATCGACCACCGGCTCAGCGGGAGTCTCGGCGGCCGGAGCCTCGGCGGCTCTCGTGGCTTCCACCTTCTCCAACACTTCCTTGATATCCATTCTCGCAAATAATATCTCCGGCTTCTCTGTCACCTGATTGCCTGACGGATAGAGGCCGAATCGGTCCATATCCGTTAGCGTTCTCTTCTCCGTGTTCAGCTGGGCCAGAATCTTGGCGGAGGTCTCCGGCATGAAGGACTCCAGCAGGGAAGCGCCGATGGTGATGGCCTCGGTTAAGTTGTAGAGCACTGTCTCCAGACGCGGCTTTGTGGCCTCGTCCTTGGCCAATGTCCACGGCATAGTCTCGTCGATATATTTGTTGCTTCTTCTGAAGATGTTGAAGATCTCGCTGATGGCGTCGGCCACGCGCAGCTTCTCCATCTTTTCATCTACCTTCTTAACGGCTTCCAAAACTACGGACTTTAAGTCCTCGTCCACGGCCTCTGTCACGCCGGAGTTTGTCACCTTTCCGCCGAAATACTTGTTGGACATGGAGATGGTACGGTTCACCAGGTTTCCGAGGATGTTGGCCAGGTCGGAGTTCATACGCTCCACCATCAGCTCCCAGGAGATCACGCCGTCATTGTCAAAGGGCATCTCGTGAAGCACGAAGTAGCGCACCGCGTCCACGCCGAAGAAATCCACCAGCGTATCCGCATAGAGGACATTTCCTTTGGACTTGCTCATCTTGCCGTCCCCCTGTAAGAGCCACGGATGGCCGAATACCTGCTTGGGCAGCGGCAGATCCAGGGCCATCAGGAAGATGGGCCAGTAGATGGTATGGAAACGGATAATGTCTTTTCCGATCAGGTGCAGGTCTGCAGGCCACAGCTTCTTAAACTGCTCGCTGCTCTCGCCGCCGCACTCATAGCCAATGCCGGTGATGTAGTTGGTCAGGGCGTCCAGCCAGACATAGGTCACGTGTTTGGGATCAAAGTCCACCGGAATCCCCCAGGTGAAGGAGGTCCTGGACACGCACAGATCCTGAAGACCCGGAAGCAGGAAGTTGTTCATCATCTCGTTCTTCCTGGACACGGGCTGGATAAACTCCGGATGGTCGTTGATGTGCTGGATCAGGCGGTCGGCGTATTTGCTCATCTTAAAAAAGTACGCTTCCTCCTTGGCCGGCTGCACCTCGCGGCCGCAGTCAGGGCACTTGCCGTCCACCAGCTGGGACTCGGTGAAGAAGGACTCGCAGGGGGTACAGTAAAGTCCCTCGTAGTGGCCCTTGTAGATATCTCCCTGGTCGTAGAGTTTCTTAAATATCTTCTGGACCTGTTTCTCGTGGTCCGCGTCTGTGGTGCGGATAAATTTATCATAGGAGGTGTTCATCAGATCCCAGATTCTGCGGATCTCACCTGCTACGTTGTCTACAAATTCCTTGGGGGTGATGCCGGCCTCAGCGGCCTTTAACTCGATCTTCTGACCGTACTCGTCGGTTCCTGTCTGGAAAAAGACGTCATAGCCCTGAGCGCGTTTGAAGCGGGCGATGCTGTCCGCCAGTACGATTTCATAGGTGTTGCCGATGTGCGGCTTGCCTGATGTGTAGGCAATGGCCGTGGTAATGTAGTACGGCTTCTTACAATTTTGACACATTGATTGTCCCTCCTGATATAAGCTTCTCTTTTAAAGGTAAAAAATCCCGCCTTTAAACCTGCATTTAAAGACGGGGGGGAATATCCCGTGTTACCACTTTAATTCGTCCGCATCTCGCGATACAGACCTCACGGGCTGCCATAACCGGCAGTCCAGACACGCTAACGGGCGGTTCCGTCATGACCTGACGGACCGGTAAGCCATTAAGCTCTCCCACACCCGCTCAGCCACGCTGCTCCAAGGCCATGTTCAGCACTTTCGTCTATCTCCCTTTTCAGCTGCCGGGAGTCTCTGCGGATAGCTACGATGCCTACTCTCCTCTTTCTTGCATTTTCCATAATGTACCTTTAAGTTTAACGCCTTGGTTCTGGTTTGTCAAGGCAGGACAACGCTATTCTCCATAATTGCCGTAATAGTTTCCGTAGTATTTTCCATAATAATTTCCGTAGTAACTGTTTCCGTCCAGATCAATTTTATTCAGGACAACGCCAAGGATTCGGCACTCGCTTTTCTCCAACTGCTCCTTTACCCTCTGAGCCAGATGATAACTGATCGCCCCGCTTTCGATCACCATTAATGCACCGTCCGCGTGCTTCGCAATCAGAGCCGCATCGATAACGCTGCCCAGAGGTGGAGCATCGATGATAATGTAATCATAATTATTTCTTACGGTCTCCACCAGTTCTCCAAACCGGGGGCGCCTAACAGCTCGGAAGGATTGGGTGATACTGGCCCAGCAAATATGGTATCCAAGTTCTCCTCGTTCGTTCCGTAGAGAATCTCTTCCATCTCCCGCTGCCCGGTGAGATAGTGTGTCAGACCGGCCACTTCCCCGCTGATCTTATACCGCCCGACTATCACGGATTTGCGAATATCGGCATCGATCATCAGAGTCTTTTTACCGGCTTCTGCAAAGGATTTGGCCAACTGCAGAGAGGTGGAGGTTTTCCCTTCATTGGGCGTAGAACTGGTCAAGGCAATCACCTTGATGTCGCTGCCGCTGAACAAAATATTGGTGCGCAATGTCTTGAACGCTTCATTGGCTTTAAAATCCAGTTTCTCAGTCTTACGAAATACAATTGTCTGCATAATACAGAATCCTCCTACCTCTTCTGCAGTTTTCCCCATCGTTTTTTCTTTTTATGCCGGTCCTCGTTCTGACTGAAATACGGGATCATTCCCAGCGTGTTTAATCCCAGATATTTCTCCACATCCTCCGGCGTCTTGATCGAATCGTTCATCACAAACAGTATCAGGATAACCGCACAGGCGACAAAGATTCCAGCGAAGTCTCCGATCAGCGTATTCTTTATGATGCTTGGGCTTGTCTTTCTGGTGGGCAGATATCCTTCCTCCACAATGTTGGGTGGAACCGTGTCCATGATCTCCGCCATGCGCTGGGAGGCGATTCTGGCAAATTCGTCCGCAATTGCCTTTGCCATATAGGGGTCTGTATCCTCCACCGCAATAGTCAGAATTCGAGTATCCGTAGGATTGTCCACCTTAACCTTTTTAATCAGTTTCTCATGCTCCAGATTCAAATCCAAGTTCTTTATTACCTGCGACGTAACCGGCCTGCTGGTGACCATCACCTTGTAATCCTTGGTCAGCTGAGTACCCAGCTGCAGATCGGCCAGTGATGTCAGGCTGGTGGATTTATTTAAGATATAAAGCATTGTGGAAGAAGTATACAGGGGTTTAATCAGTGTCACCGTGCAAATTCCCACAACTGCCGCACAGACAAGTCCAGCGACAACAATGATCCATAATTTCTTTCTTATGACGAAAAGCAGTTCTTTTATATCAATCTCTATTTCGTCTTTCTGCTCTGTTCCCATCGTATTCTCCTAATACCAGTTTCTCTAAATGATGTAATTTTCCCATATGGCCCGCGGATTCTTTAACAATATTCTCATGGCCCTACTGATCCTGCAATGATGAACCACCCATTCGGATGCTTCTCTCAGTTCCGGTTTCCTATGGACACTGCCGTGGGCATCCGTGGACAAAAAGTCTATTGCCCCCTCCTTTAACAGCCGCCTTACAAACCGAGTCCGCTTTCTCAACAGTCCGCCCATCACGGTATCGGCATTGACCTGCAGGCAGCAGCCAAGCTCCTTTAACTCCTCCAGATTTTTCTGCTCCTTTATCAGGCAGTCATACCGTTCTATATGGGCCAATATAGGAAGATAACCGCTGTGAATCAGATTTCTCATTCCCTGATAAAGCTCCTGGTAACGTGCCTCCGGAAAAACTCCACCAACACATAACTGCTTCCCGCCATGGTCAGCGCTTCTCCCGACAAAAGCCGTTCGGGAAGGCTGTCAGTATACATCAGCTCGGCTCCGAGCGCGGTGTGCAGCTCCTGGGGGAAATCGGCACCAGCTATCTGACTTCTCACTTCCTCAAATCGTTCTTGAATCAGAGCTGCTTTTTCAGGCTCCTCTGTCCCAGAATCATGCGGGGTAAAAATAATATGACGCACCCCCTGCTCATACTCCATCTGCAGCGCCGCCATGGTCTCTTTCATATCCGTAGCACCATCATCCACACCAGGAAGCAGATGACAGTGAATATCATATAATGTCCTCATCCGTTATCTGGACCCTTCCTTCATGGTTCTTGCCAGCAGAAAGCAGCCGATTGCCAGCAAGATGCCGATTCCTCCGACCATCATACCAATCCACAGCATGCCATCCAGGTAGTTTTTAAAGAATGCGCTCATGTACTCAGGCTCTACCCAGGCTGCCGGCTCCCAACCGGACACCTTTACCGCCGCACAGGAAAGTAACATTATAACGGAAGCCGCCAACTGACCAATCCCGCACAGCCTAACTGCCCTGTGCTTAAAATGATATAGAGCAGCCAGATGGATATGAGCGCAGATAGACAAAAGAACGGAGCATGGCAGGGCGACGGCCAATACTTGGTAAAACTGCCTGCACAACTGCAACCACCATGGACTAAACGGCCACTTGAGCAGGGAAACATATTTATTGTCCAGGCGCTGTACCAATGCATACAGTCCGGACTGTGCCTCCGGAGTCAGCCGAACTGACTGCTCCGTTAAACAAGCCTCGACATCTTCCCGCAGTTGGTTGGTCAGCAAAGAGGTATTGGCCTTGTAGTCACCCTGAACCAGATCATTTTCCGCCTGCTGCTTGGCCGTCAGCGCGATTCGCTCATAGGTCAGTGAATGATCCATCACCTCATGAGGGATACCAAGCACCCCAAAGGACAGGGCCGTATCCCTTTTTAATGCCTCATAGACAGTCTGATAGTAATCAGTTTTAGCTATATTATTCAGCACCGGGGTTTTGTGAAATGCGCCCATCCATAGTGTAAGCAGAACCTGAATAAACAGGGCCAGCACAGCAATCTCAAAAGTCAGGATGATCCGGACTCCGTTTCGTATTTCTGAGTTTCCATGGTGCCGCTTAAAAAGCTTTTTTATATGAGGAAATCCCTGCGGTAACCGCCAACAGCAGCGTCAGTACAGTCAGGAGACAAAGCCCCTCCTTAACCGGAATCTTAACCTTCTTCATCAATGCTGCCGTGTCTCGCCCCATATCCACCTGCCCTCCGGAGCCTATCTTGGAAAAGCTTTCAAGTCCTATAATCGCCTGGGGTTTGGGAAGTTTTTCTGCCGAGGACAGGGTTGCAAGGTTGTCTTGCTCAGCCTGGGATGGTGAACTACGGTCAGCTGCTCCCGGGGCGGCATTCTGTGTGACCTGCGCCTCCTGTGCCGCTTCCACTTTCCCGCCTGTCACCGGCTTTGTCTTTCCCGCTTCAGTGTCTGGAGCAGAGCTATTTGACGGGCTTGTGGGGGACTCTGTTTTACCGACAGGGGACAGATACCCGCTCTCCACTCCGGTGCTGACATTGGCATAGATTTCTGCGATTGCAGCCTGACAGTCCTCCGCCGTCAGATCCACATCATCCTGCGACAGATAGCTGACCAGGGAATCGATATATTCCTGTTTCACCTGATAGACAGTTCCATCTTTCTCAAATCGGCCCTGCGCTACGCCGATAACCTGCTGCTCGTTGCCATTGATGCTGCCGGCATACGCGGCCAACGTATGGCTGCCGGCCAGCAGGATCAGCGCCGGTACCATACAACATATGAATTGTTTGCTTTTCATCACTCTAAGCTCTCCCATCAGGGCTGTCGCAGAAAAAGGGACGAAAGGGTTTTAAGGTATCCGTCCCTCAAAATCCCTCCGTCCCCGACGGGCCGCCCGAGACCTCCGTGAAACCAGGCTTCCGGCTTCCTGTTATCCTTTCCCTTTTATCCCTAATAATCAGTTTCCTTCTATAGTATATGTAACATCCTCACCACCCATGGTCACAGTGATGGTAGTGCTGCTTCCTGCAAATTCATCCAGTGTTTTACCCGCCAGATACTGTGATATCCACGCGTCAACCGACTTAGTTCCCGCTTTGTTGGCAGGGCTGGTAATCTGAATCTGGCCTCCTGATGTCTTCTGCCCTATCACAGAAGTTCCCGACGGCAGGCTGATATCCACCGCACTGTTGGTATCTGCCTGATTGATAGCGGCTTTTGCCACATTTCCAATCGCCGTTGAAAAATCTGCTGCGTCCGTAGTTGATGAGGCAGTCGCATCCAGGGCTACTGTAAGCGTATTGGCGGCTGCATCAAACTGTGCATTGTCAATTCCTGTTTTACCCTGAAGGCCAGCCGCCGCCTGGCTGACTGCTTTGTTGGTCGCCTCCACTTTCTTCTCTGTCTCAGAGACTACAGGCGCGCTGGGCGATGAGGAATGTCCACTTCCACCGCCGCTGCTACTTCCACCGCCTCCGCCTCCTCCGGTACTGTATCCAGTGGAGTGGTTTCCATTACCGCCAAACTTGCGGGCTGCTGCCACCGCTGGAGTTTCGTTGGTAGTGCCGTAAAGTCCAAAGTTGTACTTGGTATTCCCGATGGTCTTTTCTCCTTCAAACAGATCTCCACTGTTATTCATAAAATAAACCTTGTTATCCACACTGATCAGCCCAGTCTGCATCTTTCCGTCATAGCTAAAAAATACCACTTGTTATTGGTATCCAAAAACCAGCCCTTCCTGACATTCCCCGCCTGATCAAAGCTGTACCAGGTTCCGTCCTGATCCTGAAACCACTGGCCCACCTTCCAGCTCTGATCCTCATTCTGATATCTCCAATCCGAGCCGGATTGTATCCAGCCGGCAAATGAGGCAAATGCACTGCCGGCAGAGAGTGCACATGCCAGTACAATAACTGCTGCTTTTTTCATTCTCATTAAAGTTCTCCTTTCAACTCTCTTATTAATAAACTTCCATTATATCCCATCAAATTAGGATATCTGGTTACAGTTTAACTCAGGTTTGGGATAAAAGCAATCACTTTTTACGTTTATAACAGGTTTTTATTTTACGTTTAAAACTCTGACTATAATTTTGTAGTCCTGTAGAAGATACCATTCCTTTCAAATATAGCCATGATATTGATAAATAAAACACTCCGCCAATTATGGCTTTCACTACAATCAGCAGAAGAGGGTCTGTGATTGGCATAGGAACCAACCTCAAACATACAAGCATCGCTGCTCCAATAAATAGAAAAGCTACACTTTCTTTACAATATTTCATAATTGGTATCTCTTTCGATACCGCACAAAACTGAAATATACAAACTATGCTCTCAGCACATACCGTTCCAATAGCTGCTCCTGTTGAACGAAAATAGGGAATCATAAACAAATTAATAATTATATTTACTACGGCACCTAAAAACACTGACTCAATGTATATACTATCTAGTTTATTAGGAATTAAATATTGTGTCCTGATTACATTCGCCCATGAGAGAAAAATTGTTGCTATCATTAAAATATTAATTAATTGTATACATCTATCGTAACCATTCCCATAAAACAAGGGGACAAATTCCCTTATAACTGAGCATATTCCAAAAGCTAATGCACTGGAAATAAAAGAGGCAAATATTAATGAAATTCTTATATAATTTAACGTTTCTTCTTTCTTTCCTTTTGACACAAGGCTTGACATTCTTGGCAACATAACAATGCCCAATGCATTGATTAACGCTACTGGAATACTAATTAATTTTTCTGAACATTCATAATAACCAACTTCATTCATATTGCTCAGAATACCAAGCATAATTTTATCCAGTATTTTATAAAGACTTATCGCCACCACTGGAATAAATAATACTATATTGGGCTTAAAGTGCTGTATTACTTCGCTGGGAGCTACTTTTATCAGCACCGCATGTCGTCTAACAAATGGCCAAATGGAAATCTGAGAAGCCAGAATGCCCGCTGACATAATTAAACAATACCGATAGATATCCTGATCACTATTGATAAATAAAAATATACAGCCTGTTGTAGTCAACTTTATTACTATATTTCTAGTTATTGTTAGTTTGAATTGTTCCAAGCCAAAGAAGAACCAATTTATATCTAAAACCGCAGAAAGAACATACATAAACTGTATAAGCGCCAGCAAATGATCAGACGCCATAAATAAACTATACAAAAGATAGATGGCCGAGAGAACGAGACCACAAGTCAATTGCGTAATATAAATGCCGCTGAAAGTCCGGGATAATTCTTCACGACTCTCTTTTGCCATGGCAATCGTCCGGTTTCCATAATTATTTAACCCAAGCATTATAAAAATCGTAAAATAGGAAGCAATAGAATAGGAGTAAGAATATAGGCCGATTCCCTTGACTCCAATTACTCTCGAGATGTAAGGAGTGGTGATCAGTGGTAATATCATCAATAAAATCTGGTAAATCACATTGTAAATAAAATTCTTTTTTATACTCATTTCCTTTTCACAATCAATCTGCAATTCTCCAGTTGAGCTATATTACTTCCTAAAATACTAAGACAGATTATAAAAGAAAGAACTTTACCATATGTAGATTCCGCTGTCCATATTACGAGGAAGTACGACATAACGCCTAAAATAATGCCATACATCTGTTTACTCTGACCTTTTTTTAATTCGCAACCAAAATAAATCAACCAAGCTGCAACAAACAGCATTCCCAACACTCCAACGTTATACATTGTCTGTAAATAAAAATTATGGGTACTCTCCAATACTATTTTTCTTATTAAAGCTTGATTTTCTTCACTTCCATTGCCAATCCAGGGTGATTGAAGAATATAAAATAAACTTTGATTCCAGATCGAAACTCGTCCGCTGAACGATAATTCTTTATGAAGCACATTTTTAATAACAAACGAAAAAATCTGCTGTACCTGAAAAACTACTATAAGTAATGTTGCTGTAACAGAAGCACTTAATACGGTCTTATAATTGAATATGGAGGGCAAGGCTTTGTAAAGTGACAACAGTATTACCAGAATACAGAAACATAAGCCTGCCAATGAAGTAGCAGACCAAACACTAATGACATTAATACATACCAAAACCGTAATAACGATACTACTAAAATCCAATTTTCTATTTTTTACATATGACCGAATAATAGAAATGCCCATAAAAAAATCACCCATTGAGCCATAACATTACGATGCCCTAAAAATAACATGGGTTATGAGTGAATTCCGAGAAATATATTCCATCAGGAAAGAGAAGAATTGAAATCAAATTAATGATCACCAGTATTTCACCGATCCAGGAAAATACTTCTAAAAATTTCAGAATATCCTCTTTTAGATAT
>Ga0192243_10095_pt1 | contig 36117 bp, 30 predicted proteins | sample Koala_Koa27_K3_FD_131233 | JGI IMG/M metagenome (GOLD analysis project Ga0192243, IMG submission 131233) | Enriched cells from koala feces incubated with labeled cellulose particles, San Francisco Zoo, California, United States - Koala_Koa2-7_K3 ... | reverse complement strand
TATGCTTATTTCTCATAGTTTCACCCCTTTTTGACCAAACGGAAGCCTGATTTCGTGATATACAACATCCGTTTGCACGTTTGGGGCAGGTGACGCATCCCCCGAATTACACATTACATCGTTCCTACGTACCTTCCTTTCCTTTATTCAAATTTTTTTGGACACAGAACCACCTGCCGCCGGTCGAAAACCACCTCCTCCGCACTTCTTTTTGTCAGTTTTTTTCTGATTTTTCATATAATAATGATACCTGCGGATTGCTCCGCACTGCGTGGTATCATCATATACTGACAAAAAGGATAATTGCAGAGCGCTCGTTTCCGGGACGGTTATCTTTGGTTCACTGTGTAAATCATAAAATCTCGGAAATACTATAAGATGATCTCTCAGGATCAAAAAGATTGTCGCAGAAGATACATGCTCTTCTAAACATACTGTAAATGCAGCTGTTAATGTACGAAAATGTACGCCGCATGAGGTTTACAGCCATGAATCTGCGTCTTCCCGTATGAAACGGAACGCTCATGACTCTTTTATAGCACAACGCATTACATTTTTCAACTATTTTTTGTTGCTATTCCTATATTTTTTTGTTATTATGTATGCCAGATAAGGAAGTGATGACATGAAGATTGAAAAACTGAATGAACATCAGATTCGCTGTACGCTTACCAAAGAAGATCTGGCTGCGCGCCATATTAAGCTGAGCGAACTGGCCTATGACACAGAGAAGACAAGAGCACTTTTTCAGGACATGATGATGCAGGCTTCCATGGATTTCGGATTTGAGGCGGATGACATTCCGCTCATGGTGGAAGCCATTCCGCTGCCTTCGGAGAAGGTAGTCCTGATTATTACGAAAGTAGATTCCCCGGATGAGCTGGATACCCGGTTTTCTGAATTCTCCCACTGTTTTTCAGAAGAGGACGAACCGGAGACCTTTGAAGAAGAGGACATGGTCAGCGATGATGATATGATTCCCGCGGACCTGATCGATCTGTTCAGCCAGATTAAAAAAGAGCTTTCCGAAGCAGCTGCGGGCAGCACAGAGGACAATGAAGAGACAGACATCTCCGTCTCTGCACCGCAGGTGAGCCTGTTCGCCGCTTCTGACATGGATGAGGCGATCCGAGCCGCTCAGGCAGTCGTGCCGTTTTATCACGGAGACAGCATCCTCTATCGGGATCCCGTCTCCGACGGATATCTGCTGCTCCTGCGTCAGGGTCGTCATACACCCATAGAGTTCCGTCAGATTACCCATACGATGGCCGCTTTTCTGGAGAGACGCAAGTGCAGTCCCGGCATCGCTGCCTACCATCAGGAGCACAGTATCCCCGTCCTCCGCAAGCAGGCACTCCATACGCTGGCTGAAATACATTAGATAAAATTTATTAAACTTACATGCGCTGCTGATACAGCACGCCAATATCCCTCCGCACCCATGCTCATCCGGCAGGATACGGAGGGATATTTATTTCTTCTGTCTCATTGACTGTCAACGACACCGACTGTGCCTACCCTACTGCTCTACTACCGCGTTCAGACGGTCAATCAGCTCGTCCGGCTCAAGCCCGTGCACCATAGCGGCCTCCGCCAGCGTCTCCATCTGGGAAGACGGGCATCCGAGACAATGCATGCCGATGCCGAACAGCACCTCCGCGATATCGTCAATATGCTCCTGATCGCGCAACAGCTCGCCGATCATAGTGTCCTTCGTGATCTTTGCCATAATTATTTCCTCCTGTTATATAAATGATACGTCAGCATAAAATGTGATAGAAGCCAAACATCAGGTTTTTATCATACCATGATTCTCCCGCAAATGCAATTATTTTATACTTGACACCAGATTTTATCGCCGTCTCCGGAAAATATGCAGGAGAATCATCTTTATACTTTCTCAATCACACAGCTGTGTTTCTTAGCACCCGATCCTTTTGCATTTTTATTGTAGTTAATCCCTACAAGGAGCAAATTTCCATAATACTTTTTCAAATCGCCGTCATGGCGGTTTTCATGAATCTGTTTAATTGCAGGCTCTGCATCTTTATCATATTTAAGTTCTATAATCATCGCCGGCTTATCTGTACCTTTTCGTGGCAGAAATGCAAGGTCTGCATATCCTGTCCCTTGTGGAAATTCCGGAACAATTTTGTAAAGCCTTCTTGCTGTGTAATATGCTATCATAATAGAACTGCTGAGTGAAGCTTCACTATTGTACCTGAGAATTGATGTGTTTGCACAATGGACTTTTTCCAACGCATCAGCTACAGCATCCGAATCTCCGCGCAACGTTGCTTCCAACAGATCCTCCGAGTCCTGAATCAATTCACCTATTTCTTCCCATCCTTCTCCGTCGACCGCATCACCGAATACATCCGCAACCTCCTGATTGGGTATCACAACTTTTTTTGTTTTAGCATTATAGCTCAAATAACCCAGATGAATCAACAATGTTAAAACATCATCCTTGCTCTTAAATGAGATTATATCATTTTGAAAAGTACTGATTTTTACTCTTACAGCCTCTCCTCCAAGCATGCGTACAATATCCTTTTTAAGATCTTTGAAATCCATTCCAATGTAATGTTTCAACGATTCATAAGTTTCAGATAGAGTCCAATAATTTCTTACTGCTCCTCTTGTGATTGCCTGTATCACTGAATTCGGACTATATACGGAACTTAAATTTTCAAATGAATATCCATCATACCAGTATTTCATTTCCTCAAAGTCCGCATGATATTTCCCGCATAATTCTCTGACATCTTGTTCAGTAAAACCTGCATAAGGTGCAAGAGCATCCGGAGTAAGCATAGTAAATTCCTGAAAATCCGTCAATGCAGATTCTGTGCCATATTTCTTAATAGGAAGAATTCCCGTCATATATGCAGCTGCTATTGTTTCATCAGTTGCTGTTCCACCTTTAAAAAGTCCTCTCAGGAACTGAACATATTCCTTTTGGAGTGCTTCATCATTTTTTGCTTCTCTGAATAACGCATCCCATTCATCTATGATAACAATGAATTGATTCCCTGTTTTATGACTGACAGAAAAAAGTGCATCCGCTAATACACCTTCCTTTTCTCTGACACATGAAGAATATTTTTCCGCAAGCTCTTCTATCACTTTACTCTGAAGATTTCTAACTACCTCCCTTAAACATACTTCCGTTGAAATAAACCTGGTAATATCCAAGTAAATCACATCGTATTTGTTCAGGAATTCATAAAAAGATTTTTTCTTCGATATTTCCAATCCATCAAACATGGCAGAAGAATCACAACTCTTGTCATAGTAAGCACAAAGCATTTTTGCTGCAAATGATTTACCAAAGCGGCGAGGGCGACTAAAACATGTAAGTTTTCCGGGAGTGTTAATCGTACTGTTCACATAATCAATTAAACCAGTCTTATCAACATAAATTCCATTTAATATTGTCTGAAATCCCCTGTTACCCGGATTTAAATAAATTCCCATGTGCTGATTCTCCTTCCGCTGCTATTTTTCATTTATTATACACTTGTAATCTGCCTAATTCAAGATAATTTGTATCATGGACATGCACAGAACATTTTTATCAATAACGTTACAAGTCACATCCCTACCAGATTTATACCTTCTCATTATACAAGGTGTGATATGTAACTCAACAACACACATAAAAGCAACGGCGCATGCCCGGAAAATCTCCCGGTACATGCGCCGCACAATGCTTTATTGCTTTATTCCTTTTTCATAACCCATACCCGAATCTGAAGCTTTGCCGGCTTTTTACTTCCAGGTGCCGACATAAACATCATCGGTCGCTTTTCCGTAAGCAACAACCTTGTCTGCCTCTCCGGCATGGATGGTGTAGCTGTAGTACATAATATTGCCGCGGCGTACCGCCAGAGAATCTGCTGCAGACTCTGCACCCGTGTCAGTACCCGTGTCAGCATCAGCATCATCCTCTGTCCCGATCTCAGCCGTCGCCTGAATGGTCGGTTTCCTTGTAAAACCATTGTACTTGTACTGTGCCGTACCATCCTCATCCGTGCTGTATGCGTCTGTAAACTCATAACTGATCTCAGAGAGGTCGATCGCCGCATAGTTCGCGTAGATACCCGCAGAGGAGCCGGTAACCGCCGAACTCAGAGCCGTATAGTGATCCAGCGTCGTATCCGCCTCGAAATCCCATTCCGCGTCGTACGGGTAAACAGTGAATTTGTCGCCGTCATCCTCGTTCATATAGCTTTCATCTGTGTAACGTGCCGCAGCTGTTCCGCCGTTCTCCACCAGCTTGAAATCCGTCTCCTGCTGGTATACCTCATAGGTCACATCGCCATCTCCGAGTTCTCCGTTGATCAGGATGCTCTTGCCCTCGTCGAGGTAGATGGTATCGGAAATCTGCGGGCTGCCGGAGAGGTAAATCTGGGAAGCGTAGTCCTCCACAGTGTTCACCAGATCTTCCGCTATCACCACGCCGGAAGCTGACTCGATTGGGCAATAGTTATCTTCGATTACGGCGCCGTCGCCGATGGTCAGTGTACCGCTGTCCACAAAGATGCCGCCGCACAAGATATTCAACTCACCACCACGCATATAGATGCCGCCGACGACGGCTGTTTCACCAGCCGCCAAACTGGTATCATTTACAGCCTGATTTCCAGTAATCGCAGCATCCTCTCCATTGATTGTGACAATGCCACCCTCAATACAGATACCGCCGCCAACAAATAAGTTTTATTTCCAGAAATAGAACCGCCCGTCATCGTAAACGTGCCGCTCTTCATATAAAATGTCCCCGTACCAAGGGATGCCGTTCCATTACTATTTTCATTGTCAGATATCTCTCCTCCCTCCATATAGTAAGAACCAGTATTGTAAACCGTACTGTTGGATCCTGAATTTCCCGTAATTGAGCTGCCATCCTTCATTGTAAATGTACCGATATTATATACAGCCATTCCCTGTTGAAAATTCGAAGCTGCATTCAGCGTAGTATTTGTGATAACTCCGCCATCCATGATAAAGCTTCCGGCATTATAAACCGCCCCATACGCACCAATCTTAATATCTTCAATTCGACTGCTGTCTGTCATGGTAAAGTTTCCATCTGTTTCATTGTAAATCACGCCATAGTAGTTCGAAGCCGTCTGGTTTGTACTAAGGCTACCTTTAAACGTGATGGTACCCGCATTCCATATGTACCACAGATAACAATACCCTTCAAAACACTGTGTTATACCCAAAAAGAGAGCATCGTTTAACCCTCTCTTCTACTGGTCAAACGATACTCTCTGCATACGATAGCAAACAGAATCTCGAATTCTGGCAAGTAACTCATCAAAATAATTGCCGCCGCCAAGATTTTTTAAGCGTTCATCATCCAGGGCAAACCCTTTTTTCATATATTCCTTTAGTACACTTGACGCCCAGATACGAAATTGCACGCCGCGATGTGACTTAACCCGATAGCCGACGGAAATAATCATATCAAGATTATAATAATCCATCTGATAAGTCTTTTGATCTGACGCAGTTGTTGCAATTTTTGCAACAACTGCTTTCCTCACAAGCTCACCCTCTTCAAATATTTTTTTATATGACGGGATATTGTGGACTTATCTCTTTGAAACAATTCTGCCATCTGGTCAAGTGTCAACCACACCGTATCTTCATCAAAAATGGTCTCGACTTTTGTAAGGCCGTCCTCAGTTGTATACATTATAATCTGTGAACGATTCATTTGCTTTCACTCCTCCTGCTCTCCTGCCTCTGATCATAAAATCCCCTGCTTTGTCATGTTGAATGTAAAAGCACGGATTTACAATGAAACGTAAAGAGCTTCAGAATCTTCAGAAATAAGAATAAGAAATCATCTGCTTTTATGAAAAGAGCATAGCACAGTTTATCATGGATTTCAATTTGAATTTCAAATTCAATGTATAGCCGTAATCATACGAATATGTGGCACACGCCGGAAAATCTCTTTTTGACCTGAAATGCACTTTATATTTTGAAATAATATGATTTATGATGTTTTCCGGATGTTTTCAGATGTTTTCCAGCAAAGTCCTGTAAGCTTCTTTAAATGCCTTTCTCCGCTTCGCTGTCAGAAAGACAGAATATTTCCCGTCACAAAGGGAAACGCTGTTCGCGGAAACACCCGTCACATAATCCATATTGACCAGAAAGCTCCGGTGCGTCTGAAAAAATATATTCGAATCCAGCTGCGAAATCCAGAATTCCAACGTTTCTCTCGCGCTGTACTCTTGCTGAGATGTATAGATGTGTGTCCTGTGCCCCATGGCCTCGATGTATATAATAGAAGAAATTGATATGGCGCATACGCCCTCCGAGGTCTTCACCTGTATCTTCTGAAAGGAACGCTGGTTTTTCATATACTGCTCCAGCGCATCGTCCATGTTCCGGAACAGGCGATCCTGTTCGATCGGTTTTGTCAGATAACGGAACACATGAAACCGCATGGCGTCGTCCAGATATTCCAGGAAGGATGTTTCCATAAAGATAATCATCTCCGGATTTTTTTCTCTCAGCTTTCGTCCGGTCTCAATTCCGTCAATACCGGCCATTTTTACATCCAGAAAGACAATATCGATATCTCCTTTTTCCTCAAGCAGCGTCTCCCCGGAAGAAAAACTGATATATTCCGGCTGCTGCATCTCTTTCTGTTCAAAATATGTTTTCAGATAGTTCTCCAGAATCGCCCGGATATCCGGCTCATCATCGCAAAATGCTATTCTCACGTATGTACCTCTCTGCCTGACTGTGCTCTGCCGGCTGTGCAGTGTCTATATGTATTCTTATAAATCCTATCCGTAGTACCATATTCTTTTATCGCTCGAATCATTTCATTATTATAAATATAATTTTCATAAGAGGATATACTATTATGCATGCCTGTTATGCAAAGCAGACATGATTGTTTGGATAGTCACTTTGGTTTACACATAAACGGAGTCATACGGGAGCGGAATCCCGTGCGGACATAAAAATAATCGTATGAAATATCTTTTTTTCTGTATCATAACGCGTCTCCATGGCGCCATCGTACTTTTTCAGAACAATTTCAATACTTTTCATGCCGAACCCATGCCTCCCGTAACCAGCTGTCTCATATCAACATAAGCAAGAACAATCACAGACAAACAACTGAGTGCGGAGGCTGTGTAAATGGGAGCCATACCGAAAATCCGGTTTTCCCGATCATCCCTCACAGTATTCCGTATCCGGATCATAATCTCCATAAACACAAGATACATCATCCTGCCCAGCACCGTTGACAGGGTGATGTATCCCAGCGTTCTCTGATTACCGCCCGCTATAACAAGAATACTGCCCATGATACCGTTCATCATCCATTCCGATAAAATGAACACACCCGACATCACACCGATATAGATCGCGGCAGTCCTCAGAGATATGCAGTAGACAAAAAATCCCAGAAGAAAATTCAGCACAAAAAAGACAGCCAGATCCATCCAGATATGATCCGACAGAAAATGAACCAGATATATCATGCCGTAAGCGAAAGCAAATGCCGCCATCCGTATTTTCCCGTTACCCTCATAGGCGCAGATTCCCTCAAAATACTGACAGGCAATCAGTGCTTCCACGATACATATGATCAGATACACCAGATTATAAACTGTAAAGCTCATCAGAAAGTTTTAAATACCTCATAGATAGCCGGAGCCGCTTTTTTTATATTCACCGGCTTCATATTCCGGTTCAGGAAACAGTGACCCGTGCTGCCGGCCGCGTGAAGTACACTGCCGTCCAGATCGGTGATGCGGTAAGAAAGAGAAAACCGCAGGCCGTCAAACCGCTCCATTTCGCTGATAATTTTCACCGTCTCGCCGTAACGCGTCGATACTTTGTAATCACAGGAAGCCGAGATCACCGGCACGATGATCCCCTCCTCCTCCATCCGGTCATAGGCAAGACCGATCTTCGCCATATAGTCCAGACGGCATTCTTCCATCCAGCGGATGTAATTCGAATGATGTACAATGCGCATCGCGTCCGTCTCATAATACTGCACCACATGGGTATATTCATGGGTGCGCGGTACCTCTGTTACAATATCCATAGAAACGCTCCTCTCTGTCTGCTCCCCCGACATTTGTCATGCAGACCCATCTCCGTTCCTTCTATAGAAGCCAGATTCTGGTTGCTTTGCAGATAATCTTCTTGCTTTTGTCAGATCATGAATCTCTACAGCAGGATCACCTTCATGCCCTCCACGTTCTTATACACGGCCGGGTTGGCGCTGCTCTTCCCGCAGTAGATCCGAAACGGCGTCGTCCCGCGGATCGTCTCAAAATGCAGATCCTCATCCGTCCATGCACTGGTATCGCCCTTTTCCATGCCGGTCTCGGTTCTCTGATCCTGCTCATAAGCCAGCATAAAACGGTACACACCCAGTTCATTGCCGTCCGCCGCCAGTTTTTCCTTATACGTATCGTTTGTAAAAATCTGAAACAACAGGGCGCCGCTCTCAATATACTCCGGATTCGGAATCTCCGGCAACAGATTCAAAAGCCCCGTCACCGGGAATCCCCGGCCGGTCACCCGGCGCATGCCGCCCTTACCCTGATTCATGTTATGATTATAGTAGAGATAATCTTCTTCCGTCAGCAGGTCAGCGTAATCCTGACGCAGTTCTTCCATATTATAATAATAACAGGCGATCTCCTCGTCCTCCCGCACCACCCGGATATAGAAATCTCCCTCAGATTTCTCAGACGGGAGGCGAACCTCCTTTGGTCCGGCTGCTGTCCGAATCTCACCGGCACGGATGCCTGCGAAATCCTCCACGATATGCTCTCCGTCATAAAAACCGACCTCTTTCAGATCTTCACCGGTGAAAAACAGGTAATTCGCCGCTTTCGGATCCAGTGCGAATTCCTCTCCGGAAACCGCAACCGCAAAGCAGCCGTCCGTCGGAAGCGGGGCAAGCCCCAGTTCCTCCTCCCAGAAACGCTGCCCCAGACGAATCCCCGGTACGACAAAGGTTCCGTCCGCAACAGCGGCTATCTCCAGCAGTGCTACCGCGTCTTCACCGTCCTCATGCAGCGCAAAAATCTGATCAACGCCAAAATATCGGCTGCATGTCAGCCGGTCGCCTTTCACCCAGAAAGCCCGATCCCTGTTGCCTGCCTGCAGATAGCGCGCGCCTTTGGCAAAAAAGTCCTTGTTTTTATCCTGCAGACCCTGCTGCCCGAACATGATCGTCGGATGCGGATAATACTTCGCCTGCTTCCCGTTTTTATAAAAAGAGACCAGCGGTTCCCGCACCTCACGCCCGGTATCATCGCCTGCAGTCAGCCCCGGAAAATAGTATCGTCTGGCATGCAATTCACTGACAACCGATTCAAACCCGTCCGCGGAACGGATTTTTACCTCATCGGCATCCTCCGCACCGGCCATCTCCAGGAAAGCAGCCATGGGAACACCTGTCCCCTCCTCGATATGCCGGCTCTCCTTCCGTTCATGGTCATCATAAACGGAAAAGAGCTGCTTCTCCCGCTTCGGAAGCACATCCAGCGCCTCTCCCGTAAAAAGAATATTTTTCGCCGCGGCGCTTCCGCTGATAAAAAGCCCGACATCTGTTTTTTCCGATAATACACGTATATTTTTTATCCGATTCATTTCCTTTTCCTCCCTGTCTTACCCCTACATATACTGCTACTGCATCTTCGGCTTGCGCCACAGCTTCTTCCAGTAATTCCTGCTGGCCGTACAGCGCAGGATCAACCATCGCGGCAGTTTCTGATATCGTTTTCCGAGAAAATATCCGATGTATTTACATCCGGACTGAAACACCAGACGAAAAATCTGAAACAGCTTTCCGTGCTTCAGAAGATATGCCGCGGTCTGTTTTACCAGCCGGATGCCCTCCCCCTCCGAGGAAACACAGCCAAACACCTCTGCATGCTGTGCCTGGGAGACTGCCAGATCAAAATTTCGATGAAACTGCTGCCGTCCCGTATAATTATGGGAATGTATGACCTGTGCCTGCGCCGCGTAGGCCACCCGGTCTCCCGCCAGAATGCGCTCCCCTGCAAAAATCATATCCTCATTAAAAATAGCCGGCGATACAAACCCTCCTGTCACAAGCAGATATTTCCGCCGGTAAGCCGCGCATACGTCGGAACAGAAAAAAGTCTTGATCCCCAGCTCGTCCAGATCTTCTTTTGATTTGATCCGGCTCTCCGCCGGATAATTGAACGCCCGCGTATAGCGCTCAATCACGCCGCAGTCCTCCCGCGGAAGCTGCCGCCCGTAGGCGATGCCGACGTCTTCGTACTGCTCGAAAACAGAAACAAAGCTGCCGATCAGCTGATCATCCGCCGGAAATGCGTCCTGCGTCATAAAAACAACAATATCCGCCTTCGACATCATGGCACCCCTCATGCGGGTGCCGCCATGATCAAACTCCTCCGGCGAAATGCGGATAATCTGAAGCTGTGTCCCGCTGTTCAGGCAACCGCTCCCGGGGACATCTGATGTATGCTGTTTTTCTTCCGGCACGGCATCCGCGGCAATTTCCGATGCGTGCTGTCGATCGCCCCCGGACAAAGCGGATTCCTCCCCCGCCGTCAACTCCAATTCGTCCGGAAATACTCCCGACTCCGTATCAATAATCAGAATCTGATGCACGGGATATTCCTGTTCCCGCAGCGCCCGGATCAGGCGGACAAACTCCGCCCCCGGCCGGTATGTGGGAATGATTACGTCTACCGTATATCGCCTGTCCGTCTCTTTCCTAGTAAGCATTTTTATTCACAAATCCTTTGAAGAAGGTGAGAAAAAGGATCTTAAAATCCAACCCCATCGTCCAGTTTTCGATATAATACAGATCACAGTCGATCCTTTTTCGAATGGATGTATCACCGCGGTATCCGTTCACCTGCGCCCATCCCGTCATGCCCGGACGGACCTGATGCTTGATCATATAGCGCGGGATCTCCTCTTTAAACTTCTCCACGAACTGCGGTCGTTCCGGCCGCGGACCGACCAGACTCATCTCGCCCTTCAGCACATTGAAAAGCTGCGGCAGCTCGTCCACGCTGGTCTTACGGATAAACCGCCCCACCTTTGTCACGCGCGGGTCGTCCTTCGTCGTCCAGCCATTCTTCTCATCCTGCTCCGTCTGTTCCACCATGGATCGGAACTTGTACATATAAAACGGGCGGTTGTGCTTTCCGATCCGCTCCTGTTTAAAGATCACCGGTCCCGGCGACGTTGCTTTAATCAGTATTGCCACGATCACCATCAGCCAGGAGAAAACAATAATTCCGACCACTGAACCGACAATATCCACACAACGCTTCAGAAACGCGTACAGGGGATTGGACAGCGGCACATGGCGGATATGAATCACCGGGATTCCGAGAATGTCCTCCGTATACGGCTTCGTCGGAACCACATTATTATAATCCGGGACAAACTTGGTATGCACGCCGGATTTCTCACAGACGCTCACGATGCGGATCAGTTTATGATACTCCGCCAGTCCGAGCGTAATGATGATCTCATCCAGATCATTCTTCTCAATCACCTCCGGCAGCCGGTTCGTTCCGTCCAGAACCTCCACTCCCCGGTAATCCGTGCCGGGCGGGGCGTTATCCGCCAGAATGCCCACAACATGATATCCCCACTCCGGATGCGTCAGAACACGGTCCAGATAGGCCTCCGCAGCCGAACTGTACCCGATCAGCACAATGTGCTTCTGATTAAAGCCCTGCCGCCTGACCTTCCGCAGGATCATCCGGATCATGCTCCGGTAAAACAGTTCCAGAAAGATATTGACGAAGAAAAAGACAAACATCATCTTTCTGGAAAAATCATTCATCCTCAGAAGATAGAGTGCGAGAATAAAAATCAACAGCCCGATAATGTTCGCCTGTATAACATGACCGGCCTCCAGCCGGCGTCCCTGCACCCGCTTTGGAGTATAAAGATTACATATATAGTATAAAAGCAAATAAAGCGGCACAATTAAAATCAATGCCTGCATGTATACTTCTCTGGGCAGATGTCCCTCAGACTGCCCCAACAATCCCGTTCGGAAACGGATATACCAGGATATGGCATAGGAAAGAATGATAATTATGGCATCCAGTATCACATGCAGTCGATTCAAAAAAGCCTGATTTTGTCTGATCATAGTAATTGCCTGTTCTGAAAAAAACCTTTACAGGTCTTTAAAATGAAACTGTTTCTCTCCCGACGCGTAATCCGCGACAATCTGACCTTCACCGTACAATTTATACTTATAACTCAGAAGTCCCTCCAGACCAACCGGTCCCCGTGCGTGAAGCTTTCCTGTACTGATACCTACTTCCGCACCGAATCCGTAGCGATATCCGTCCGCAAATCGCGTCGAACAATTCTGATACACACCGGCAGAATCCACCAGATCCATAAACTGCTCCGCGACTGCCGCATTCTCCGTCACGATGCAGTCGGTATGATGAGAACCGTAATAATTGATATGATCGATGGCCTCCTGCACATCAGCAACTGTTTTGACAGACAGAATATAGTCCAGATACTCTGTTGAATCGTCCTTCTCAGTCGTGGTCTCGCAGTCGATCAGGTCGGCAATCGCGCGGCTGCCGCGAATCTGCACCTGCTTCTCATCCAGAGCGGCCTTCAGTTTCGGCATCAACGCTTCTGCAATGTCCTGATGCACCAGAAGCGTCTCCACGGTATTGCACGCCGATACATACTGCGTCTTCGCGTCAAAAATAATCGGCACGGCCTTTGTAAGATCCGCGTCCTTGTCCACATAGATATGGCAGATGCCGTCCGCGTGTCCCATCACAGGAATCTTCGTATGATCCATGATATACTGCACAAACGCGTTGGAACCTCTCGGGATCAGCAGATCCACGGACTCGTGGCATTCCAGCAGCTCGTTGATCTCGGAACGCGCCTCGAGCTGCATCATGCAGTTCTCCGGAAGTCCTGCTTCACGCACCGCCTGATAAATCGTCGTAAACAACATCTTATTAGAGCGCAGCGCCTCACTGCCGCCCTTTAAAATCACACAGTTCCCGCTCTTGATACACAGAGCAGAGATCTGAACCAGCGCATCCGGCCGCGCCTCGAAAATCACGCCGATCACACCGATCGGGCAGGTCACTCGTTTTAAGACAAGCCCCTCGTCCAGTTCCCGCGCCAGCTGTGTCTGAAACAGTGGATCCGGCATACGGATCAGATCATGGATGCCGGCAATGACATCACGCAGCTTCCCTTCATCAAACTTCAGCCTCTTTAAGATCGGCCCCGGCACGCCGTCCCGCTCTGCCTGCTCCATATCCTCACGGTTCGCCGAGAAAATGGCCTCGCTCTGCGCCTGCAGCGCGTCGCTCACAGCCTGCAGCGCCCGGTTGCGGGCATCTCCCGTGCTGGCCGCCAGCTTCGGTGAAGCCAGCTTGACCTGTCTCATCTCTTCCTGTATGTTCATAATCGATTCCTCCTGATCTTTTGACCTATGATACCTGCGGATTGTTTCGCACTTCGTATCTTCGCTCCACTTCGGCCGGTGCTAAACGAACGTCCACCGGACGTTCAGCACCCCACAATCATCATCATGATTATAATGAAATTTACGTCAACTGTAAAGAAAAGTTTTACATAACACTTTCTTAATTCAGGCTTAACATTTATATTCTGAAACACGGCGCCTGTCCTGTCACTTCTGCGCTCTCAGCTTTCGCCACACTTCCCGCAGCCGCTCCACACCTGCGGTCAGTCCCTGAAGCACCGGTATCGTCGCGATTGAAAAAACCACAAACAGCATGATACATTTCGTGGACATCCCCGTAATGGCGAACAGATTCGGGAAAAAGATACTGGAAAACAACAGCGCACCGATACAGCCGCCCCACATGATCCACTTCACGCGATCCATCGGACCGCCGAGCTTGATCAGCACCATAAATCCCACAATAGCGAGCAGCATGGTCGCCGCCGTGGAAATATCGCTCTCCGGCACTTCAAACACCTTACCGAAAATAACCAGAGCCCCCACCGCGATCGTATCTGTCAGTCCCGCGGGAAGCGCCTTCACCAGCACATTCGAGAGGAAGCGCCCCTGTATCTCCTTCGTATTCGGCTGCAGCGCAAGGAAAAACGCAGGAATACCGATGGTAAACATACTGATCAGCGAAATCTGCGCCGGTTCCAACGGATAAGAGATGAATGATATCACGGAAAACAGCGACATCAGGAAAGAAAAAATATTTTTCACCAGAAACAGGCTGGCGGACCGTTCCAGATTATTGACGACCCGGCGTCCTTCCATAACGACATCCGGCATGGAAGAAAAATTCGAGTCCAGCAGAACAACCTGCGCCACCTGCGCGGCGACCTCGCTGCCGGAGGCCATCGCCACACTGCAGTCCGCATCCTTTAAGGCCGGCACATCATTCACGCCGTCGCCGGTCATGGCAACCGTGTGTCCCTGCGCCTTCAGCGCCTTCACGATCTGCCGTTTCTGCGTCGGCGTCACACGCCCGAACACCGTGTATTCACGCACAGCGCGGCTGATATCTTCCTTCGTTTTCAGGGCTCTCGCATCGATATATTTCTCCGCGTCCTGTATCTGCGCCTCTTTCGCCGCCTCCACCACGGTCAGCGGATTATCTCCGGAGATCACCTTAATCGCTACACCCTGCCTGGCAAAATAGGAAAAAGTCTCCGGTGCTTCCTTTCGGACCGGATTCGATAACAGGATATAGCCAAGCGGCACCGCCTGACCGGTCAGCGGCTTTCCGTCCGGTTCCCCGTCATAGGATGCAAATACAACCACACGATATCCCCTGGAAGTGTGTTCCGAAATCTCATCTTCATACCTTGCAAAATCATCCCCCAGAACAAATTCCGGCGCGCCAAGCACATAAGTATTTTTTTCAAAAACCGCGCCGCTGTACTTCGCGGCGGAAGAAAACGGGCTCACCTTACGGGCTTTTTGTCCCGTTCCCTCCCGGAAGTAAGATTTCATCGCATCCATCGTGGCATTGTCATGTCCCATGGCGCCGGCAAAATCACCCACCAGCTTCTCCAGTTCCGGCATGGTTTCCGGATCATACCCCCGCGCCGGAATCAGTTTTTTAAATCTCATCGAGCTGTCAGTGATCGTCCCGGTCTTATCTACACAGAGAACATCTACCCGTGCCAGTGTCTCGATGCTTTTCATATCATGAACAAGTACATTGCGCTGACCCAGGCGAACCGCGCCGACCGCCAGCGCTACGCTGACCAGCAGAAACAGTCCCTCGGGAATCATACCGATCAGCGCTGCCACCATCGAAGTAATACTCTCTGAGAATTCGTTCTGATTCACATAATAGCTCTGAACAAACAACGTAATGCCGAGCGGAATCAGAACAATTCCCACAAAAACCAACAGGCGGTTCAGGGAACGGATCATTTCTGACTGTTCCCCCTTTTTCATGGACTTCGCCTCAATGGTCAGCTTCGCGATGTAGGAATCCTCGCCCACGCCGGTCAGGCGCGCATAGCACTTGCCTGAAACGACATAACTGCCCGACACCAATTCATCGCCGACACCTTTTGTGATTTCATCGGACTCGCCGGTCAGAAGAGATTCATTGATCTTCGCCTCACCGTGAACCACTCTGGCATCCGCACAGATCTGGTTCCCCGGTAAAAACAGAACAATGTCGTCCCGCACCAGCTTCTCCGCCGGCAGCGTCCTCAGCTTTCCCTCCCTTACGGCAGACACCTTCGGCGCTGCCATCATATTCATTTTTTCCAGTTCCTTTTTCGCCTGTACCTCCTGAAAAATACCGATCAGCGTATTCACCGCGATAATCAAAAGAAAAGACAAATCCCGATAGGAACGAACGACCACCAAAAGCGCCGCCAGAATCAGGAAAATCAGATTGTAATAGGTAAATACATTTTCCCTGATAATTTCCTTTACAGACACCATGGACGCGTCCACCGGCCGGTTGTCCCACCCGCAGGCCATCCTCTCTGCTGCCTGCTCGCGGGTGAGGCCATGCTGCCAGTCAGCCTGAATGACATCCACCGGTCTGCGCGATACTTCCTGAACATTTGCTTTTCGTCTCGGTTTCTTTTTTCGATGATGCTGCGACATCTGAACTCCTTAATCGGATACATGAAGATTATGCTGTTCCGCCATACTCAATTCGAAAGCCGTCGATCCGCTCATTACTTTCGCTCATTTTATCACGCTTTTTCTCCATTTAAACCTTCTTTTCCTATTTTTCATAATTTTTTTACGTTTTTTTCACATAAGAAAGAGGTTTTCAAGTATAATAAGCGCGGGCTACGCTGAGGATTTTTGCATCGTGCTATCGGTGAAACCGGCAAGCAGAATGCACATGAAATTACGATACGGGCTACCAGACAGGAGGCAGTGACATGAACCATACATTCCCATTAGATATAGTATATGAAGATTCCTCAATACTCGTTTGCATCAAACCCGCCGGACTTCCGGTGCAGACCGCCCGGGCCGGACAAAAGGATTTGGTAAGTGAACTGAAAAATTACCGTGTCCGCAGAGGCGAAGAACCCTATATCGGTCTGGTGCACAGACTGGATCAGCCGGTGCGCGGTATTATGTTGTTTGCAAAGACAAAAAAAGCCGCCGCACACCTGTCCCGGCAGGTCAGTTCCCGGCAGATTGGGAAAGAATATATGGCAATCGTCTGCGGACTGCCGGATACTGTTTGCAGCGCAGATGACCGTGTTAACTGCCGGATATCTTCTGCGGCAGCACAGACGCCGCATTTTCTGCCTCAACACGGCGAATTACATGATTATCTTCTGCGTGACGGAAAAACAAACACATCCCGTGCCGTGCCGAAGGGCACTCCCGGAGCAAAGGAAGCCGTTCTTTCCTATGATATTATAAACCATAATGCCGAAACCGGAAAAAGCCTGGTTCATATCACGCTGCACACCGGGCGGCACCATCAGATCCGGGTTCAGTTTGCCCATGCCGGTTTTCCCCTCTTTGCGGACGCAAAATACGGGCAGCCGCTCCCCGCAGGGAGCTACTGCCCGATCGCGCTATGCTCTTATAAAATCAGTTTTTCTCATCCGGATACCGGACGGGACATGACCTTTGTAATAGAAGAAACCGGATTGAATCTTACCGATTAGTTCCAGGTTCCCGCATAAGCTTCATCTGATGCCTTTCCATAAACAGCGATTGAATCCGCTTTTCCGGATTTCAGACTGTTGCTGATATAATACATATTTCCACGGCGTACCGTAAGTGTATCATAACCATCGCCATCCCAATCGCCGGACAGAACCTCATCCGTGGACTTTCCATATGCGATGACTTTATCAGCCTTGCCGGATTTCAAAGTGTTGCTGATATAATATGTGTTTCCGCGGCGTACCGTAAGTGTATCATAGCCATCGCCATCCCAATCGCCGGACAGAACCTCATCTGTCGCTTTTCCGTAGGAAACAACTCTGTCAGCTATACCCGCTTTCAGACTGTTGATGAAATAGTAGGTATTTCCGCGGCGTACCGCCAGCGTATCTTTGCCGTCACCGTCCCAGTCACCGACCAGAACCTCATCCGTCGCTTTTCCGTATGCTACTACCTTATATGCCTGCGTATCACCCAGGTTCTCCTGGAAATAGTAGGTATTTCCGCGGCGTACGCAAAGTGTATCCACGCCGTCGCCGTTCCAGTCGCCAACCAGAACTTCATCCGTCGCTTTTCCGTATGCTGCGGTCATATACGCACTCACATCACTCAGGGAATCCTGGAAGTAATAAGTATTTCCGCGGCGTACCACCAATGTATCTCCCTCAGAATCTACCGTTTCAAGAGCAGCCACAGCGTCTGCCAGATCGGCGAGAATCAAAGCAATGTCCTCCTGCGTTTCCGCTGTCTGCAATGCTTCCTCTGCTTTCGCTACAGCCTCTTCGAGCGCTGCCCAGCTCTCCTCGGTATAATCTGACTGTACCAGTTCCGCGATTTCATCCAGCTGATCGGACACTAAAGTCACATCCGCAAGCGCGTCAATGGCTTCCTGCAGATCCGTATAAATATCCGCAATATTGTCAGGTATATCTTCTTCCGCCAACGCTGCGTTAGCAGCTGCAAGCGCTGTCTGAAGCGCTGTCCAGGTTGCCTCTGTATAATCAGATTCTGTCAATACATTTGCATCAGATACCAGTCCTGACAGTGCGGTTGCAACCAATGCCTTCGCCTCTTCGATATAAGTCGGCATTTCATCAAGCAGCTCCGTTGCATCTCCGCTGGTGGGTGCAGTCTCTGCCAGAAGCTCTTCTGCTTCCTCTACATGCTCTGCCAGCAGACTGTGATCTACGATTGCCAGAAGTGCATTACCCTCTGCAACCAGTTCCTCCAGCTGAGCCCTCTGTGACTCTGTCATCGGCGCTTCCAAAGTGATGGACGTCGGCGCATAATTCGAACTGCTTATGGTGATGGTGTAATCACCGTAAGCCGCCTGATTAATCGCCTCATCCAGTGCTACTTTTCCGTCCACGACAGCTACTTCGTCCGCGATCGTATGGGTGGTCGCGCGGTAAGACCCTTCTTCCTTATAGGAATAGGTAACGGTCACCGTTACATCCTGCAGTTCGTCCGGAACCGATACGATCACTTCCGTATCTCCATCTTCCGCTGTTGCGGTAATCTCACCGTCTCCGTTATAATACGGCAGCAGTTCCTCATTACAGGTATATGTATAAATACCTTTATCCGTGATAACCTTCACAGCCGTCAGTGTGTAATCTGTCATCATGTACTGATAATACAGCGGATTCGAGGAATTGTTGTGACCCTTGTAATAGCCCTTGCCGCCGACGATCGACCAGGAAATCTCATGATTGTAGCGTGTGCCCATCCAGATGTTATCCACATTATACATTGCATAAGAGCTGCCGTCGGAGAACTCCAGAATCTCCACAGCAATCGTCACGGACTCGCCGTCGATGCTCAATCCGATACTGTTTCCGTCCGCATCTGTTCCGTTATTGCTGACATTCAGAAGTTCAAACATGTAATCGCCATAAGTACTGGTGTAGGTTAACCCGCTGATTTCAGCTTCCTCAGTTCCCGCATCAGCCAGACTGCTTGCATCAAAAGTATATGTACCATCTGCATAAGTCAATACTAAATAAGACTCAGGATCCTCTTCCAAAACAGTAAAGTAATAATCATCGCCCTCGGTCAGAGAAGAATCAGCCAGCGCCGCATATGCGTCCGCCGTCATTTTCACCGCGTAATAAACTCCCTTTACAGACTCTCCGTCATTATAGGTTCCCTTTGCAGTCCCGGATGTAGCGCGCTTTCCTATCGCGTTTCCATCCTCATCTGTACCGAGACCGTACTTTGACGTCGCATAGGATACTACATCCACACCGTCCAGTGCATCTGTGTATTCCTCAGCCTGCTCTGCATCCGCATCCACTGCGTTAAAGAAATCATCATAAGGAATGTTCATGGTAACATATACCGGCATCATCGCCTCTGCTTCTGCGATATAAGTCGTCAGTTCTTCGATCAGCTCAGTCGCCGTGCCGCTGGTTGCAGCCGCATTGCTTAAAAGTTCTTCTGCTTCCTCCACATGCTCCGCCAGCATACTGTGATCTACTTCCTCAAGAAGGGCTTTTGCGGTTTCCACCAGAGATTCCAGTTCCGCTTTCTGCGCGTCTGTCATCGGTGCTTCGAGAGTAATGGATGTCGGCGCGTAATTTGAACTGCTTATGGTGATGGTATAATCGCCGTAAGTCGCCTGATCGATCGCCTCATCCAGTGTCACTTTGCCATCCACAATAGAGGCCTCATCCGCGATCGTATGGGTAGTCGCGCGGTAAGATCCCTCCTCCTTATAGGAATAGGTAACGGTCACCGTTACATCCTGCAGTTCATCCGGAACCGATACGGCCACTTCCGTATCTCCGTCTTCCGCCGTTGCGGTAATCTCACCGTCTCCGTTATAATACGGCAGCAGTTCCTCATTACAGGTATATGTATAAATACCTTTATCCGTGATAACCTTCACAGCCGTCAGTGTGTAATCTGTCATCATGTACTGATAATACAGCGGATTCGAGGAATTGTTGTGACCCTTGTAATAGCCCTTGCCGCCGACGATCGACCAGGAAATCTCATGATTGTAGCGTGTGCCCATCCAGATGTTATCCACATTATACATTGCATAAGAGCTGCCGTCGGAGAACTCCAGAATCTCCACAGCAATCGTCACGGACTCGCCGTCGATGCTCAATCCGATACTGTTTCCGTCCGCATCTGTTCCGTTATTGCTGACATTCAGAAGTTCAAACATGTAATCGCCATAAGTACTGGTGTAGGTTAACCCGCTGATTTCAGCTTCCTCAGTTCCCGCATCAGCCAGACTGCTTGCATCAAAAGTATATGTACCATCTGCATAAGTCAATACTAAATAAGACTCAGGATCCTCTTCCAAAACAGTAAAGTAATAATCATCGCCCTCGGTCAGAGAAGAATCAGCCAGCGCCTCATAGGTATCCTCATCCATCTGCACCGCATAATAAACACCCTTCACGGACTCACCATCATTATAGGTACCCTTTGCGGTTCCGGATGTAGCTCGCTTTCCTACCGCGTTTCCATCTTCATCTGTACTGAGACCGTACTTTGACGTCGCATAGGACACAACATCCACGCCGTCCAGTGCATCCGTGTACTCAACCGCCTGCTCTGCGTCCGCATCCACTGCATTAAAAAAGTCATCGTACGGGATGTTCATGGTAACATAAACGTATTCTTCCTCTTCCGTTGCCTCCGGAGCCGCCTGAATCGCCTCCAATGCCGCGGTCTTTACAGCTGTGGACGTAACCGTCGCATTGGAAACAGTATCCCAGCTATTGATTGTATCCTCCGTCGCCGCCTGACCTGTCAACAGCGTCTTGATACCCTTTGACTTACTGTACGCTTTCTCAAAATAGGTTCCGTTTACATCAGAGTCATAGGCATCACTCGGTGTCACTGTAATGTCCGTAAACACACCGTTCTCCACAGTCAGTGACACACTTACAGCATGGTCCTCTTCCCAGTCTTCATCATTACTGATGACATCATAGGATGATGATGTGTACGTCCCGTCCGCCGCGACCTGACTACCTGTCACGGCCAGAGCCGGAACAGCCGGCAGCATGGAGACCGCCATCGCCGCAGCAAGACTGCCCGACAATACTTTTGCCGAAAGTTTTCTCTTCTTCATAGTTCCTCCTTAATATATTTTTTTATTAAAAGTCAGGATTTTACAACTGTCTGCACCTATACCCGCAATTTGGCAAATCTAACTTTAATCAGGTTGTTCTGAATGTAATTAAGTTTTGCTAATTTAAGTCATAGCGCAGTTATTTTAGTTGTTTAATCCTAACCATTAACCCCGAATAAGGGCGGGAACTGTCCCGCCCGAAACGATGTATCAACCACCATTCTCCGTTTTTATCTCTGGCAGGAAATAAAAAGAGAATGACGATTACTATTACACCATACCGGAAGATACTCCAAGTGCATACAAATCAGTCAGTTTTAATAAACTAATCTGAGTTACCTTGTTTTAATTTTTAACACATATCCTATTGACTTTTCAATTCCATTTAGCGTATGATTATTTCCGATAAAGAAAATATGGAGAATCGTCATGGATATTAAATATTTTAACGAATTCCGTGTTCTCGCGGATGTCTGTAACTATCAGGAAGCGGCAGAAAGGTTGTATATTTCGTTGTCCTCTCTGTCCAAACACATTTCCAAGCCCGAGGCGGAGCTTGGCGTTTCACTGTTTAACCGGACGACGCGCACAGTCACGCTGTCAGAATACGGTACGCTGTTCTATCGCTATGCCGTTCAGATCACGAACAGTTATAATGAATGTTCCCGCTCATTGGCGGAACTGCAAGAGGATGACACGCTGCGTCTGAAAATTGCCTTCCAACCCCTTCTAACTGAATACAACATATCGGAAGCCCTGGGCGGCTTTAAACAGGCATATCCGGACATACAACTCACCATCACGGAACACGCAGATCCGCGGGAGCTGCTGCAGACAAATCAATGCGATGCTGCCTTCCATACGGAATACGGCGCCCGCCGCGACATAGAACATTCCCTTTTTCTCACCGCGGACGAACTGGTCGCCGTCCTTCCCGCCGAGCATCCGCTTGCAGAAAAGGATTCTGTTTCCATGGAGCAGCTGAAGGGAGAAAAATTTATCGTGAAGCAGGAAACTTATTCCGATCTGAACCGTATCTTTCAGCAGCTCTGTAATGAAGCCGGCTTCGAACCGCAGATCGGCTGCACGATCCGCTACTCCTCCGGCATGGCCAAAATGGTCAGTGCCGACATGGGCATCGCCGTCACCAACCGAAAGCATGTGCCGGTTCACAATCTCAGCCAGATACGGGCCATCCCGATATCTCCGTCTGTCCCTTTTAATATCTATCTGCTGTACGACGGCGACAGGAAGAATTTCTTCGCCCTGCAGAGTTTTCGCAATTATCTGGAGGAAACCAGAATTTTATAAATATATTTCCCGCAAGCATTCCATTCATGCCTTTTTGACCCTGGTATCGTCATACCCCGAGCCACAGAAACAGAGCAAGCAGAATCCCTGCGCGAATCAGCGTCAGAACAATCTCATTTCCCTTCCATTTCCGGATGCCCGTATGGATGTTTCCCTTCGGGCAGGTATCAATACACTTCTGACACTGGAAGCAGTCGCCCGCCGCCTCCGGCGCCGTATCAGACGCCAGTTCAATGTCCGCCGGACATTTCATGGTACATGCTTTACAGCCTTTGATACAATTCTCCCTGTCTCTGCGAAGGGAAAACAGCGGCAGTACCGGCAGCATGGAAAAAATCGCTCCCATGGGACAGAGCACCCGGCAGAAAAACCGCTCCTGCAGGCACATACCGACCGCAATCAGGATCAGCAGCACCAGTCCCACCGTGTATCCGCCCAGCTGAAAGTTCCGCGCATGGAGCACGGAAAACACATCCCACGGACTCATGCCCTGTGTGTTCGTATAAACTCCGGCAAAACAGGCCACCGCAATGGCTGCCAGTACAATATATTTCACTACAGACATTTTTTTCATCCAGCCTGCGGGAATTTTAACCGGTTTCTTTTTTATTTTTTTGCAGATCCATCCGTAAAACGCGTGCAGCGCGTCGCCCAGGCTGCCGAACGCACAGGCAAATCCGCAGAAAAATCTGCCAAACACAACCGTATATATGCATAACACGATCAGCGTTGTCACAAAGGAGGTCAGCTCCAGGCTTGCCCCGGAGCCCAATTGTGTAAATATGTACTTCACGCCGCCGAACGCCGCCGTGTATGCCGAAGGTATGAACAGAAAATACAGAAGCTGTATGATCGCACGGATCCATACATGTATTTTCTTTATTGCTTTTTTATCTGGTTTTTTCATATAAAGTTTCTTTCTGTATTACTGTGCCGCTGCCAGAGCCTCCGCGGCCGCATTTTTAATTCCGGTGGAACTGAATGTCGCTCCGGTGACGGTATCCACATCCGTGCTTTGCACTTCCAGGATCGCATCTATGATATCCTCCGCCATCGTCAGATAGGCGCCGTCCTCATTTTCCGCCGAAAGAATCGTCAGATCTGTAATCTCGCCATCCTCAATGGTAATCTCCACCGTGATATCCCCGCCGAAGCCGGTCGCCGTTCCCTGATAAACACCGTCGGTATAGGCACTCTGCGTCTCCTCGTCACCGGCAAGCTCTGCCAGCGCGGCCTCTACCTCGGCATTGGCGGCATCCGCTTCCGCTTTTGTCTCCGCATCCTGTGCCTCATGAGCCTTTGCCACATGGTTATAACCCAGCAGCGCGGCGACTATTACTATCACATTACAGGTCCGAATCAGGAATTTCTTCATTATCGCTGCCCTCTATACTATAAATGTCCGGTTTGTTTTCTGCTAAAGCCTCCATGGCTACCACAACCGCTGCCCCCGCATCTGTACCCGACGCATGGCTGCTGTCCGTCTCTCCTGCTTCTGCCGCAACACTGTCAGCATCTGTATCTGAATCACCGGCGTCTGTCCCGGAAACACTGCTTTCCGATGTAACTGAAACCGCTGCCGCTGCCGATGCATTCACTGAAAATGCTTCCGCCGCCTGCCGAAGCGCCTCCTGACACAATGCCTTCAGCGCATCTGAGGAACAGGTCGCCCTGGAAACCACATCCACAGCCGCAACGGAGCTTTCCGTCACATTGCCTTTTTCAAGCGCGGTGATCTGGTCAACCACACCTGTATAAGACGATCTGCCGTTTGCCGCCCAGGAAATATATTTATCATTGTTCGAATCACCATCACCCGAAATATCAGTAATACTTACAATCTGATCGCCGGAAATCGTCACGGTCGCCGTGAGATTATAGCTGTCAAAATCTTCATCTTCATCAGGATTGCAGACAACGCTGACCGTATAGGAGCCGTCTGCATATAATTCTGAGACTGCCTGTTCGTCTCCGCTGTCCGCAGTCCCGGAACTGTAATCTCCGGAAGAGTCTTCATTTGTACTGCCGGAAGAATTCGTTCCCGAACTGCCGTTCGTCGACGTGCCGCTGTCATTCGATGATGAGCCATCGGATCCTGAAGTTCCGCTGACATCTGAGGCTGCCGATTTTGCCGCTGCAAGCGCGGCTTTCGCCGCATCCAGGATACCCCTGGAACTGTACGTCGCCCCGGACACCACATCCAGGTCAACGCTCTGCGCCGTCACAATGCTCTGAGCCAGCACCTTTGCCTGATCAAAATACTCCTTCGTCTCATCCTCCGCAGATGTGATCGATACAGATGTGATTGTCTGATTCTGTATGGTCACTGCCACAGTAATATCGCCGCCCCAGCCCTCGGCTGTTCCGTAATAAGTACCGTCCGGGTATGGAAAAGCACCGCTCTCACCCTCCGTGACGGCGGGCGTCGTAAAAGTCGTGCTGCTGCCGGACGATACGCTGCTGACCGTCAGTTCTGTCGTATCATCTGTGGTTCCGGATACAGCCGCCTGCGACAGCGCATTGCGCACAGCATTGATGATACCCACGGAACTGTAGGTCGCGCCGGACACGGTATCCACATTTGTACTCTGTCCCGATATGATCGACGAGATCAGCGCGGAAGCCTTATTGAGATACGCGGTATCGTCTGAACTGTCTGTAATCTCAACGGAAACAATCTGTCCGTTCTCAATAATCACCTTCACGGTAATCGTACCGCGGAAGCCGGTCGCCGACCCGTAGTATGTGCCGTCATTATAAGCGGAAGCATCCTCAACAGTTTCCACGGACGTCTCGCCCTGTCCGCTTTCAACCTCGGCCGTCTCGCCGTCGTCCTCCTCGCCGGTCAGTGCATTCTTCACCGCGCTGATAATACCGCGCGAGCTGTAGGTCGCGCCGGACACCACATCCACATCAAGGCTCTGCGTGCTGATGATCTCCTCGATCACGCCCTTTGCGCGGTTAAAGAAAGCTTCATCATCCGCCTCCACTTCCGTAACCTCAATCTCCGTGATCTGTTTGGACGCGATCGTCACCGCCACGGAAATTTTCCCCGCGTAACCGGTACCGCTGCCGTAATAAATGCCGTCATCCAGATCAAAAAACTCGCCTTCCAAAGCGCTTTCCGTGTCAGACTCTGCGTCAGTCCCCTCTGCCGTCTCGTCCACCGTCGGCATGGCCTGCACCTCATAGACTGCCGGCGACCAGGAGGAAAGGGAGGCTCCGATACATGCTACAACCAGTACAGCTGACAGAATCGGAGCAAAAACCTTAAAGCTTTTCGGCGTCGTTGTTTTCGATTCCTGCTTTTTCTCTTCTTTAGTTATATTTTCCTTCTTTATGTCTGACATTTCTAACCTCGGATTCCTGTATCTAATATTCGTTATTTATTGCTAACCTAAGTCATCATAGCACTGTTTCTGTCAGTTCGTCAACCCGTTTTTTCCGGATTATGAATGAAATGTAAATATTTTATGAATAGGATGCTCGAAATCCCTCAAACCGACCGGAAAGCGCGCTTCACACGCGGCAGCACCAACTGAGATACAATACCGATAAGCAATCCGGTCACAAACCCGGAAATCAAAAGCACCGGTATATAATAGACAAGCTTTAAATTCTCCACTACAAGAATCGCAACAATAATCTGCCCGATATTGTGACAGATACCTCCCGCAATGCTGACCGTCACGACAGAAAGCTTCTTTGTCTTCGTGAGCAGAATCATGATCGCCAGACTGAGCAGTCCTCCCGCAAGACTGTACATAATAGACGCCAGATTTCCGAACAGAAATCCGCTCAGAATAATACGAACCACAGAAATGAGAAGCGCCTGTTTTCCGCCCAGCAGATAGAGCGCCGCCACGATGGCGAGATTGGCCAGACCCAATTTGACACCCGGAATCCCGAAATTAATCGGAATCAGCGTCTCTACGTAACTGAAAATCATGGCAAGTGCAATCATCATCGCCAGAACCGCGATTGTTTTCGCCGAAAGATGTTTTTTCTTTGCAGAAATCTGCGTTTTACTCATGTTTGTATTTCCTTCTCCATTCATCTGACAGTCCGTATCTGCATAGCCGCATGAAGCCGACAGCAGCACATCAATGTGTCGTTATGATATGAAGCTCCGTATTTCCATTGATATCGATAAAACTGTCTTCCAGATGATCCGTGATATAGATATCCCCGTCCTCCGTCTCCATCAGCACATCGAAACCGTCCTCCGCGCAATGCTCCTCGCAGTAAGCAACAGCCTCCTCCGTGCCCATGATAAACAGTGACGTCGAGAGCGCATCCGCCAGTGTACCGTCTTCACTGATAATACTCACTGAAATCAGCCCGTTATACGCAGAATACCCGGTCCGCGGATCAATAATATGGTGATACCTGACACCGGTCTCTTCATCATCGAAATACCGCTCATATCCTCCGGACGTCACGACTGCCATATCGGACAGAGCCAGTCCGCCCAGATATCCGGAACTGTCCTCCGGATCCTGAATACCTACATTCCAGAGATTGCCGTCCGTCTTGGTTCCCACCACACGGACAGAACCGCCCAGATTTATAATCGCGCTCTCTACCCCGTATTCCGCGAAAATCTCCGCGATCCGGTCATCCGCATATCCCTTGACAATACCGCCCAGATCGATCTGCATCCCCTCTTCCATGGATAAAATCACGGTTCCGTCCTCATTCTCTGTCAGCGTGAGTTTCCCCGCATCCACCAGAGCCAGCGTTTCCTCCAGTACCGACTCATCCGGTACGGCAAAGGCTCTCTCATCCGATCCGGTAAATCCCCACAGATCCATAACCGGATAAATGGAAATATCATACAGTCCGCCGGTACTCTCATAAACCTCCAGAGAGCGCTCGATCAGATACGCTGTCTCTTCGGAAAGCTCACCGCCTCCTGCCGCGTTCAATGCATAGATCTCGCTGTCGGAATCACCGGTAGAAAGCAGCGCATCCAGTCGTTCAATCTCCGCCACGCCCGCCTCCACCGCGGCCTGTGCGTTCTCACCATACGCGGTCAGTGTCATATAGGTATCCATGGCAAAAAAATCCTGACTGTACGAAGTATCCTCCGCATCATCTGCTGAATCTGAAGAAGGCTCAGCATCTGCCGATATATCCTCCTGTACCGTCTCGGACAATCCTGTATCCGCCGTACTGTCTCCGGATCCGCATCCGCCCAACACGGCGCATGCCATGATGCAGACTGTCATTCCTGAAATAATAATTCTTTTTTTCATTCAACATCCTCTGTAAGTAACATAAAACAAACGTGCATTAGCAAATGCTAACGCACATTCTAACACAAGACTCCGCTCAGTGCAAGTTATTTTTCCTTACGACAGCAACCCTAACTGCAGCAACACATTATGATTATACCAATAGGATAAAAATTCACTTTCATCTATACACGCCGTGACCGCACTGCCCGCATCCGTTCCGGCGACCAGCGCCGCAAACAGAAAGAACAGTGAAACCACAACAAACGCCTCGAATCCCCCCGCAAACAGCCCCAGCACACGGTTGATCCCGCCGATGACCGGAATATGATTCACAATCCCCAGCGCATGCCCGATCAATTTTACAATAATAATCGCCAGAATCAGCGCGATCAGAAAAGCCGCCCCCGACAAAATCCAGTCGGCCGCATTCGATCCCGCCGTTTCATACACCCCTGATTCCGCAAGGGCATCCTCCCCGCCGCCGAGAATATAAGAAGTAATTGTCTCCGGCAGCGACACACCGGTACTGTCATCCGACGGGCTGAAAGTGCTCTCCAGGCTGCTCTCGACTCTCGTCTGGATTGCCTCCGTACATCTGTTTTCTATCATTGTATAGATGCCGGTATTTTCCCGGATCAATGTATTGATATGCGGAGTCGCCCAGGCAACCAGCGCGATCAGGACCACAATGGAAATCACGGAGAACAGCATCTTCAGCAGTCCCCGGCACCATCCGCGAATCACCAATATCGCAAATATGACCAGTATCACAATCAACAACCAGTTCATCCTTCATCCTCTGTTTCTGTTTGTATTTCTGTTTCCGTCTCCGTTCCTGACTCCGATTCTGTAGTTGTCTCCGTTTCCATCTCTGTCCCTGTCTCCGCTTCTGTTCCTGTCTCCGTACTGCCGAACAGCTTCAAACGCACACGCTCCGTGACATCCTGTTTCAGAATCACATACCTCCGAAAACCGCTTTCATGGAAAACCCCGATGATTTCCTCCTCAAACTCACAGGTAAACTTCTGCAGTCCTCCCAGTGTATAAATGCTGCACTGACCGGAATTTACCAGACAGATTTCATGATTATCCAAAAATCCGATGCTGTCATAAGAAAACTCCGTTTCAATTGTCACCTGTTCCTTACAATCCGTATCATATATTTTTATGATACGCCCGGCATCTTTCGATGTGTCACTGTAAACGAGTCCGAAATAGCTGTCATCGTAAAAGATACTCATGATCTCGTCTTCTACCGCCAGCATGGCGCTCTCCTTCGGGGAGGAGGAACCGGTAAATGTATAGACCCCGTTATCCGCAAAAGCCAGCAATGTATCATCGTCCGCATAAACCAGCTCCGGCATCACGGTATCCGCATAGGTAAATGTGCCGACCATATTGTCAATCTGGTTCTGACCTGTTGTATCGAAATTATAAAACTGAACCGTCGATCCTGCGGAACCGCTGCTGATGTCCACGATAGAAACCGCCAGATTCTTCCCGTTCGACGATAGCGCAATATCCATAGGTATACCGCTGTTTTCCGCGTGAATCGCCCCCTCGGCAAGCTGATTCCCATTCTTATCAAAAAGAGAAAGATAACCGGTGCCGCTCTCCTCCATCAGCACTGCAACCGTTCCCTGGGATGCTGTCTCAATCTTTGAGATCGGCATATTCACCGCGATCTCTCCCTGCAGTCCATCCTCATCCATTACATAAATCGTCTCTCCGGCACGGTCCGCAACCACCGCATAGGATTCACAAACACATACCATGGGATTTTCCATCTCATAGCTCTGATTCCAGATAACCGTATTATCCATACTGACATAGGATGCGCCGTCATTGCTGTACTTCAGATAACCGCCGGCATAGGCAAGATAATCAGCGGCCGATGAATCCGATCGGGTAATCTCTTCCGTTACGGTATATTCATCATATGACTTATGCTGCATAAAAACATAATACCCTATGAAAGCCGCCACACATACTCCGACAATCATCGCAATCCGGCGCAAACGCTTCAAACGGTGTTTGCGAATCTTTTTCTCGATCTCATCCCAGTCTGTCTCAACCACATGCAGATTATTTTTCGTCCTGCTGTCCATGAATACCTCCTGCAGCCGCGCTGACAGCCAACCGGTCCCGACGGCACATTGAAACTGTATATTTGATTATATGATAAAAATCAGTTTCATTAATAGGTATATCATAAAGCATGACGAATTTCAAACTTTTCCTGCACATATCGCTTTATGGCACGCTATGGCAGCAGGAGCTCCTGTCCGACATAGATCATATCCATATCTTCAATCCCGTTCAACTCACAGATTTCCTCCACTTTTTCTGTTGTATTGTAAACGGACTGACTGATTGACAGCAGATTGTCTCCGGACTGCACCGTATAATAGCCGGAATTACTGCTCTGCGCGGATGTACTTCCGCCGCCTGAAGCTGTCTGAGCAGATGTCTCGGTTACACCCGCGTCGGCGTCCGCAGAACCTCCTGCGTTATCTGAAACGCTCCCTTCGTCCGCGGAAGCTGTGATTCCGGCATCCGACGCATCCGTATTTTCTTCATTCGATACAGCGGCAAAATCGTCATCTGATACACCCGCGCTTCCATCCGCAGATGCTGCAGTACCTCCGTCATTTGATATATCATCGTTCGAATCAGCAGCAGCATTCTGATCCGCGGCCTCCGTCTCTGCCGCGTCATTCGAAGCGGCCGGCTCTGCACCATACTCTTCTGTCCCCGTATCTTCCTCCGCGCTCAGTCCGTCATCATCATTCACCGACCCGGAAAGCGCCTCCATGGTCTGCTGCAGCACTTTCAGATTCTGATAATTACCGATTTGTGTCACAGCCGTCGCCGCCACGATCACCAGAACCGCGGCTCCCGCCGCGCAGACGATCGGCTGCATTCTGTTTTTCTTCGGTTTCTCATTCAGTTTATTCATAATGGCGCGATAGTTCTGCACCGCCTCATCACCATGCTGTTCAGCCAGATAACTTTCCCGAAGAGGTCTCGGCGTCAGGCGTTCTTTTTCTTCCATCATAAACTGCTGCATCTGCGGATTTTTCTCATAATACACCGCATAACCGGTTAATCTCTGAAGCCTGTGCTGTTCCTGCACAAAAAACGCATCAGTCTGTTCCAGAGAATCCTCATAATACAGAAAACGGGAACCTTTTTTATAAGTGGACTCAAAAAACTGCTGAAGCTGCGCATGGATCTCCAGACTGCTCCCGTCCAGATTGAAATACCACCCCAGAATATCCAGATCATCAAACGAATTTTTAATCCGCTGATATACCCTGTCCCAAAATTCCTCCTGTCTTGCGGCGGAATCATCCCCTGTTCCGGATTTCTGGATCCGCCGCAACGATCCGTCCTGCTCCCATGCATCAGAACCACTCTCTTTCCGGCCGGACAATTCCGGCACACACGGTTCCTGTTCATTGTCCTGCTGTCCATGCCTGTCCGCTGTGTACATTTCCTGTTCATGCTTTCCTGGTCCATCAGTTCTGCTCTCCTGCGCGATTTCAAAATCCACCTTCTGTGCCCCGCTGATAAACACATATTCCTGCTCCCCGCATACATTGATTTTCCCCAGCAAAACTGCCGCCAAAACGGCATCCCCGCGTTTCCTCTGGTGCAGAAATCGATGCACATACGTATATACAAAATCCTCTATGTAAATCCGGTATTTATCCCCAAACGTTCCGATCTGCCTGATGTTCTTCGGCAGCGTGATACTGCTGTTTTCCTGATTTGTCACGGCCATATCCTCCTCGTTTTTATGGAATAAAGCGCCGCCTGAAAAATTTTCATCTTCTCACGGTCACCTACTAATTTATGCGTCATCCTAACACAGAATGTCCGCATATTTTGCCGATTTCGCTCAGAAGAATTCGCAAATTTCGCGCATGGGATCAGCCCCCGGAAATAAAGTGTCGCTTTGCGACACTTCGCGCGCGAGCGGTTGCGTCAGCAATAATTTCACTTCCGCGAGCTGCGCATCCTCGCGGAGCGTTTTTATATCATAGGACGAACTTTCCTATGATAAGAAAAACCTGCCGCTCTTGCGACAGGCTCTTACGCTTTTATTAATTGTACTTGCGTTTTCTTGCTGCTTCAGATTTTTTCTTGCGTTTTACACTGGGCTTTTCGTAATGTTCTCTTTTACGAATCTCCTGCTGGATACCCGCTTTCGCACAGTTGCGTTTGAATCTGCGTAAAGCGCTATCTAAAGTCTCGTTCTCTTTTACGATCACATTTGACATAGAATCCCACCTAACCTCCCTCCAGTTGCTTATTGTGCCTATTCAACTGTTTGGGTAATATTCACTGCACCGTCATTCATTATATCATGAATTTAAAATCCGTCAAGCGATTTTTCGGTTTTATCAGGCAATTTCAGCTGTTTTTACGAATTTTATCCGAGCTGGTTCTCCAAAGCATCCTTCGCCGCCGCAAGAGCATCCGGTATTCCCGCCGGGTTTTTGCCGCCGGCCTGCGCCATGTTCGGGCGTCCGCCGCCGCCGCCGCCAACCTTTACGGCCGCAGCTTTGATCAGATTACCCGCATGGGCGCCCCTCTCCATAGCCGAATCCGTCACCATGGCAACCAGGCTGACCTTACTGCCTTTTGCGCTCGCCAGCAAAATAACACCCGCGCCGATCTTTTCCTTCAGCTGGTCTCCTAAATCCCGCAGGCCGTTCATATCAACCTCCGGCACGCTTGCTGCCAGCAGCTTCACGCCTTTGACCTCAACGACATTATCCATGACATCGCCCATGGAGGACTGTGCCAGCTTACTCTTCAATGACTCATTTTCCGACTGCAGTGTTTTGATCTGTTCATGCATGTGCAGAATCTTCTCCGCGACATCCGCCGGTGCGGATTTTGCCGCCCGCGCCGCGGCATGGAGTTCATCCTCCACTTCTCTGTAATAGGAAAAAACATTCGTACCGGTCAGAGCCTCGATCCGGCGAACACCCGCCGCCACGCCATTCTCCGACAGAATCTTAAATGCTGTAATATCCGCTGTATTCGCCACATGGGTACCGCCGCAGAACTCTTTGGAAAAATCTCCCATGGAAACCACGCGGACAGTCTCGCCGTATTTTTCCCCAAACAATGCCATCGCGCCTGTCTTCTTCGCCGCCTCTACGGTCATCACGTTTGTCTCAACAGGAATCCCCTCGGCAATTTTCTCATTCACGATCCGCTCCACCGCCTGAAGTTCCTCTGCGGTCATCGCCTGAAAATGAGAAAAATCAAACCGCGTACGATCAGCATCCTGATAAGACCCCGCCTGTTCTACATGGGTACCGAGCACCTCCCGCAGCGCTTTCTGAAGCAGATGCGTCGCCGAGTGATTCTTGCAGGTTGCCGCACGGCGCTGCCGGTCAACAGCCAGAGAAACCTCATCTCCTGTCCGGATCATTCCGGAAATCATCCGGCCGACATGTCCCACCCGGCCGCCTGCCAGATGAATCGTATCCTGAACCTCAAATGACCCGTCTGCAGAGGAAATCATACCGTGATCTCCCATCTGTCCGCCCATCGTCGCGTAAAAAGGAGTTACATCCGTAATAATTGTCCCCGCATCTCCATCGGTAAGGACTTCCGCAATCGCGTCTTCTTCTGTATCAGAAGCAGCCATTTTCACAAGGACACTTACTTTTCCCTGATCATCCGTCCGGTCATAACCGGTAAACTCTGTTGTGACGGAAGGATCGATCTCATCATAAACGCTCGCCTCGTGGCCGGCATAATTTGTCGTCTTTCTGCTGCTTCTGGCCTGCTGCCGCTGTTCCTCCATGGCAGCCGCAAATCCGGCCTCATCGTAAGTAAATCCCTTTTCCTCCAGAATCTCCTCCGTCAGATCTACGGGGAAACCATAAGTATCATACAGCTTGAACGCATTTTCACCGGAAAGAATCTTCTCTCCGCTTTGAGCCATCTGTTCCTCCATATCATTCAGGATGGCCAGCCCCTGATCCAGAGTCTTCGCGAAACGCTCCTCCTCCTGAGTAAGAACCTTTAAAATGAAGTCTTTCTTTTCTTCAAGTTCCGGATAGCCGTCCCGGCTCTCATGAATCACGGTCAACGCCATATCAGCAAGAAAGGCTCCTTCGATGCCGATCATCTTCCCATGGCGCGCAGCACGGCGAATGATACGCCGAAGTACATATCCTCTCCCCTCGTTGGTCGGCATAATACCATCAGAAACCATGAAGGTAGCGGAGCGAATATGATCGGTAATCAGGCGAATAGACACATCATCCATAGCGTCAGTATGGTAGATTTTGCCGGAAAGAGCGCATACTCTGTCACGGATTGCCTTCATGGTATCAATGTCAAAAACACTGTCTACATCCTGCATAACGACCGCCAGACGCTCCAGTCCCATACCGGTGTCAATATTTTTATGTTCCAGTTCCTCGTAGCCGCCCTTGCCGTCACCGTTAAACTGTGTAAATACATTGTTCCATACTTCCATATAACGGTCACAGTCACAGCCGACTTTGCAGTCAGGAGAACCGCAGCCGTATTTCTCCCCGCGATCATAGTAAATCTCAGAACACGGCCCGCATGGTCCCGCGCCATGCTCCCAGAAATTATCGCACTCGCCGGTCTCGGGGTCACGGTAAAAACGAGTTATTTTCTCTGCCGGAACACCGATCTCCTTCGTCCAGATCTCGAAAGCCTCCTCATCCTCACCGTAAATGGAAGGATACAGTCGTTCCGAATCCAGTCCGAGCGTCTCTGTCAAAAATTCCCAGGACCAGGCAATCGCCTCATGCTTGAAATAGTCTCCAAACGAAAAATTACCGAGCATCTCAAAAAATGTCAGATGACGCGCTGTCTTGCCGACGTTCTCAATATCACCGGTACGAATACACTTCTGACAGGTCGCCACGCGTTTTTTCGGCGGGATTTCCGCCCCCGTAAAATATGGTTTCAAGGGAGCCATTCCCGCATTGATCAACAGCAAACTGTTATCATTATGCGGAATCAGGGAAAAGCTTTTCATAACAAGATGCTCCTTGCTCCGAAAAAAATCAAGATACATCCTGCGCAGTTCATTTACTCCGTATGATTTCAACTTTTATTCCTCCATCTTTTCCAGGCACTCCCGGAATCTGTCTCATGACGGTTCCATATCCAATTTCCAGGAATGCATAAATATTTAGATCTATCATCGGCATACGCCGAAACGCACAGTTATTTATGTTAGCACACGAGTCTCCTGTTTTCAAGACTTTTCCGTCCGCCAATCATTTATTCGCACATCTATCGCAATCCTTTTATTCACCTGTCGTTAGTCTTTTTTTTTCCTTTCTATGTATCAGCCCGTAGATAAATCCCTTATTTTCCTGATTGAGGCGAAGCGCTGGCGGTATGGGAATACAACCCGCAACAAAGCATATGACAGTCATCCATCCCAACTCCTCAACAGGGAAAAAGATAACCATCAAAGCCAGGGCTCCGATCGGTTGCTGCAATATTGTTCCCAAAAGAGCAGCCGTCACCACGACAACACTTAAAATCTGACTTGTTCCGAGAAGCGTGGACAGCCCGTATCCGATACTCAACCCGGAAAAAATCACCGGAAAAAAATGCCCGCCGCGCCAGCCGGACTCAATACATACATTTGTCAGAAACAGTTTCACTACGCCGATCAAAATCAGCAGCCAGGGTGTATACTGATAATACTCATACTGGATCAACTGCATATCACTTCCGCCTGAAAACATCGTCATGGGAAGGGCTGTCCCGATCAATCCGAGAATCAGTCCTCCGAGAACAGCATTCAGGATATCCAGCTTTTTCGTGCGCAGTTTCCCGAAAAACAGAGATGTCAGCTTCCGCGAAATCAAAAAAATATAACCGGCACCGATACCCGCTGCAGCCAACAGAATCACAGAAAAGCGATCCTTCATGTATATCTCCCCGGCCTCCAGATGCGGAATCGTAAAGGCACTGCCGAATAACCGGTTCATCAGCAAATAGATAAACAGAGCCACTACGCCTGTCGTCACACCTGTTGATATCTGTTCCGATCGTTTCCACTCCGGATTCGACCCATCATTCGAGATCCGATCCGCAGAATAAAACAAATCTTTTAACATTTGCCGGAACACATACCCTCCGGATAAGCCGGGATGTTCCTCAAAACTGGTCTGTATTTTATTCCGGGCCAGACGAAACTGCTCCATCGCCCAGAAACAAAGTCCCAGAAGCAGACATACCAATCCCGATTCCGGTCCGACCGCACC
>Ga0192243_10092_pt1 | contig 36743 bp, 34 predicted proteins | sample Koala_Koa27_K3_FD_131233 | JGI IMG/M metagenome (GOLD analysis project Ga0192243, IMG submission 131233) | Enriched cells from koala feces incubated with labeled cellulose particles, San Francisco Zoo, California, United States - Koala_Koa2-7_K3 ... | reverse complement strand
TAACCGCAAAAAAGCCCTACAATGGCTGTTTTTTGCCATTGCAGGACTTTTTTAGAGTCTTAATCCGTCATCCCAGGATGGTTTTTACAGAACTGATACGCCAGCATTCCCCTGCCTGTTCAAACTCAATATTCAGATCACGGTCAAAATGAGCTTTGATACAATTCCCCTCCCACTCATATTCCGTTCCATTCCAGAGTAGCAGACTCTCGGCGAATATCTTGTGGTCAATATGAAACTTTTGGATACACTGCAGCGTCAGATGGGTAAATTCCTTCCCGTCAATCGGAGAAAATACCTGGGACGGCACCCCGGAAAATGCAACCAGTATGGCGCCGCCGGAGTGGGGACCGCGGTAGTAGCAGAACTCCTCCCTGGAGATCCCGCAGGCTATGATGGCCAAGTTGTGGCCGTTGAAGGTTTCGTCCAGCTCAAACTCCGCCGTCGTGAGAGGTTCCAGCCCCCACAGCTCTCCCAGCCGTTTTGTGCTCTCGGCCAGGGCTATGATCCTCTCATCAAAGCCGTTGATATTCTCCCAGCCCCACAGCCAGGTGTTATCAGATGCAGCCTCGCTTCCGATAAACTGTAAGGGGTACTCATCGCCTCCAAAGGATATCACCCCTGCTGAGAAATCCACATTCCAGTCCCGCCCCCTGACGACCTGCTCGCTGCAGGCGTTCTGAATCACCATCATCTTCCCCAGACACGCAGAAAAAAACTGATACCAGCTGCTTTTATCTATCGGATAATCACTGTCAAATATGGATTTCCTGTCACTCGTCTGCTTCTTCTCCTTCTTCGAAAACAATCCCATATGACCTTCCTCCTTTTTTATTACCTTATCAGTCTGAGAGGGATCTGTCAATTGGTTCCTGAATGCGAAAAAGCCACCTCCAAACGCAGGGCGTTTTAAGGTGGCTTGCAGGCCGTAATACTTCTTATTCTTTTTCCAGCACGGCGTCGTAACTCTTTGCCATTCCGTCCGTCTCAATCATCTCATACCACTTCTGCACATCCGGAAGCATATCGGTTAAATCCTGTCCCCAATACTCCTCCTTCGCCAGGATGTCCGCGACATCCGCAGTCTTCATAAACTCCATGATCTCCTCCCCGTCGTTGGCCGCATCCGTTCTGTAGAATGCGATCAATGCCGCCAGTGAGAAGGTGAGGCCCTTGGGATATTTCCCGTACTTCTCCTTGTACTCCAGGATGGTGGGAAGCACTCTGGCCCTGAACTTGGATACCGAGTTTAACGCGATGGAGAGAAGCAGGTGGCGGATAAACGGGTTGGAAAACCGCTCCAGCACGTCCTCGCCGAACTTTCTGTTCTCCTCGCTGTCCCCAATGGTCGGGATGATCTCGTCAAAGATGCATCTTCTCAAAACTGCCGACACCTTCTCGTCCTTCAGACACTCGCCCACGGTCTCCAGGCCGTAGAGATGTGCGCCTAAAACCATGGAGGTGTGAGCGCCGTTTAAGATTCTGACCTTTCTCTTCTTGTAGGGGTCCACGTTGTCGGTCCAGATCACATGGAAGCCCGCCTTCTGCAGGGGAAGCTCATCCTCGTGATGTCCCTGGATCACCCACAGGTGGAAGATCTCCGCCGTATCCATCATGTCGTCCTGCTCCCCGATCCGCTCGCACAGCGCGGCGTGCTCGTCTCTGGGGAAGCCCGTCACGATGCGGTCCACCAGCGTGGAGCAGAAATCATTTTCCTTCTTTAACCAGTTCTTAAACGCGTCCCCCAGCTGCCATAAATCCGCGTACTGCAAGCAGCATTTTTCCAGCTCCTCCCCGTTGTGGTCGATCAGCTCGCAGGAGAGGATGATAAAGCCCTTCATGCCCAGCTTAAATCTCTTATATAAAAGCTGTGTCAGCTTTCCCGGGAAGGATTTGGCCGGAGCGTCCTCAAACCGGTTGCTGTCGTCGAACTCAATCCCCGCCTCCGTGGTGTTGGACACGATAAACCGGAAGTCCGGGTTCTCCGCCAGCTTCTGATAGCCGTCAAAATCCTCGTAGGGGTTGACGCATCTGGAGATCACATTGATGTGGGTGTGCTCATCCACCACCTGACCATTGTCGATGCCTCTGAGGAATAAATTGTACTCGCAGTTCTGCTTCTCCAGCAGCCCGCACATGCCCTTGGCGATGGGCTGCACGATCACCACCGAGCCGTCAAACAGCCCCTGGTCCTGCATTTTCTGGAAGAAATAGTCCACAAACCCGCGGAGAAATCCGCCTTCGCCAAACTGAATCACTGTTTCCTTCTTTTTCATGATAAGCTCCATTTCCTTCCTGTATTAATAGAATATGTTTACTAAAAATGTGGTAAACGGTTCGAACCACGTGATCAGCAGCAGATTGACGATCAGGAGGATATAAAATGGTATGGCCTCCTTGATAAATGCCGCAGTTTTTGCACTTGGTAATGGAACAGGTTACAAACATCAGCGTTCCCATGGGGGTGAGAGGGCGCCGATGGCATTGTTGAAGATGTAGATCATGGCAAACTGAATCTCGTTGATTCCATAGGACGCCGCGATGGGGGCCAGAAGCGGAACCAGGATGATCATGGAGGCATTTCCCTCGATAAACATCCCTACGATCAGCAGGAAGATATTGACCACGATCAGGAATACGTACTTGTTGTTGATGGTCTGAAGCATCCACTCGGTCAATGTCTGCGGAATCCTCTCCTTGGTCAGAATCCAGGAGAACACAGAGGCTGCCGCCACGATCAGCATGATGGAAGCGGTGGTCGCCACGGTCTCCTTCATGCCCCGCAGAATACTGCCAAGCTTCATCTCACGGTAGACGATTCCCAGAAACAGCGCGTAGATAATCGCCACTGCTCCGGCCTCCGTGGCCGTGAAGATACCGACACGGATACCGCCGATGATAATGATGGGCAGAAGCAGAGGAAGAAAGGCGGGTTTAAAGGAAACCCAGAACTTCTCCTTTGTGATCTTCTCCGTCGTGAGCACGCCATAGCCTCTCTTCTTCGAGACGATTCCCACCAGAATCATCATCGTGATGCACAGAAGGGCGCCGACTCCAAGGCCGGAGATAAACAGCTTGCCGATGGAGACATTGGCGATACATCCATAAAGAATCATGGCGATTCCCGGGGGAATCAGAGGGGTGATCATGGACGAGGCCGCGGTCACCACGCTGGAGAACTCCAGGGAGAAGCCTTTTTTTGTTCATCTCTGGAACCAGCATCTTGGCCTCCATGGCCGCGTCGGCGATATTGGAGCCGGACAAGCCTCCCATGATGGTGGAGAGAAGGACGTTAACCTGAGCCAGGCCGCCCGGAAGGTGAGCAGTGACCACCTCGTAGAAGTCCATGATTCGTCTGGTAACGCCTGTGTAGTTCATAAAAATGCCTGCGCACACGAAGAAGGGGATGGCCAGAAGGGATATCTTCTCGGTTCCCACTATCGCCTGCTGGGCAAACACGATGGCGTTGATGCTGGGATTCATCACAAAATAAACCATGGAGCCGCCCAGCACCGCAATATATACCGGCACCTTCAGAAACAAAAGAACCAGCATCACAATAGCCGCTAAAATCAATACATTACTCATCGCTTTCCGCCGCCTCCTTTGCCTCCGATTTGACGCCCTTGATTAAACCGTAAAAATAACTGAATATCATATCGATGTATGACAAGATTGCAATTCCGTAGATCCCGGCGTAGGGGATGTGAAGCATGCTCGTGGAACGTCCGCTCTTTAAAAACATCTGGATGAACCCGATGCTCTGGATAAACAGATATCCGATGACGATGACCACCACGCAGGAGATCAGCACGTCCGCCGCCTTCTGAAGCTTACCCGGCAGCATATCCACGATCATCTCGATGGCCACATGGTTGCCCGTCCGGAAGGCCGCCCCTGCCGCGGCAAATACGATCCATACCATACAGGCCAGCTGCACCTCCTCAAGCCAGGTGAACGGCGCTTTAAAAGCATAGCGCCAGATCACCCCCATGAAAGTCAGAACAACCAGTATGGCCAGCATGATTCCGGCAACGATAAAATCCAGGTTGCCAAGAACCGTTAACACTTTATTATTTTTCTTTTCCATGGCTTTTCTCCCAAAAGAAACGGTTATTCAGCTCCCATAGCTTTCTTTACAGTGTCATAAAGACCATCCGACCATCCAAACTTATCGCCCATCTCGTAAAACGGCTGTGCTTTCTCCTTGAATGCCTTTAAAACCTCATCGCTTGGCTCTACAACGGTAACGCCCTCGTCCTTCATCTTCTGCAGATACTCGCCGTCCGCGGTCGCCTGTACCTCATTGTTGTACTTTCCTGCTTCCTCGGCGGTCTCTACCAGCCACTGCTGCTGCTCAGCCGTCAGAGAGTTGAACCAGTCTGCGGAGCATACCCATGTGGTAAAGTTCTTCACATGTCCGTCCAGAATCAGATACGGAGCAACCTCATGAAGCTTTCTTCCGTACAGGGTTGCCAGCGGGTTCTCAGCGCCGTCGATGGTCTTGGTCTGAAGAGCCTGATACACATCGCCTAAAGCCATACCTGTGGAGGTAGCGCCCAGCACGTCAAAGCCCTCGGACTGAATCGCATTGGAAGGAACACGGATCTTCATGCCCTTTAAGTCGTCCACGGTATTTACCGGTTTGGTAGTCAGAGTGTGTCTCTCGCCGTAGATCCAGTTGGAAGCCAGAATCTTCAGCCCCTTCTCCTCCAGCTTTGCACACTGCTCCTTGTACCAGTCGGACTCGGTCAGGGTCCAGCACTGATCCCAGCTGTCAAAGAGGAATGGTCCAAATACGATACCAAAATCCGGTACGCCGTAGTCCGCGTAGAATGCTCCGTCAGCCAGAGTACATACATTTTCACCTAACAGCATGGAATCGATCAGGGAAGACTTGTCGCCTAACTGGGAATCGGGATAGATCTCAATCGCCATGGTTCCGCCTGATTTCTCGTTTAAGATCTCCTGCGCCTTCTCCCAGCCCGCGCCTACCGGCTCGGAAGCGGAGTTTTCAAATGCCACCTGCAGCGTGATCGCATCGCCTGCCGGTTTCGCAGCCGCAGCTTCACCGCCGCCTGCCGCCGTAGTCGCCGCGGAATCACCGCCTGCCGCAGCTCCGTTCGATCCCGAGGAACCGCACGCGGCTAAGGATGCCGTCATCAGACCTGCAAGAACAACTGCCAATACTTTTTTTGATTTCATAATAATACCCTCCATCTATCTATGTAATTTTTATAGCTACCAGTTTAAAGCTCAGAGAAGTCAATGCTGACCTTCAGCATGTCTCCCTGATTGTTGGCGAAATCGTAGAACGCTTTCTCGGCGTCCGCAAATTTATAAGTGTTGGTGATCACCTTTCCAAGAGGCGCCTTTCCCTCCTTCACTAAGTCGATCAGCTCCACAAAATCCTTCGTCAATGCGTTTCTGGAACCGTATACATTCAGTTCTTTCTTCTGAATCATCGTGAAGTTAAAATCCAGATTCTTCTTGCCGACTCCGATCAGGGCCATCCTTCCGCCAAAGCAGGCCGCGTCGATACAGTTCTGGAAGGTGGACGGAAGTCCCACCGCCTCAATCGTGACGTCAAAGCCACTGCCGCCGGTGATCTCCGCTACCGCTTTGTCAAATGCCTCCTGAGAGGAATTTAAGATGGTTCCGTCGATTCCGAAGGTCATGGCCATGTCCAGCTTACCCTGGGCCACGTCGGACATATAGACCACCGCGCCTCTGGCCTTCGCGGCAATCGCCGCCAGCACTCCGATTGTTCCGGCTCCCACAACCAACACCGTGTCCCCGCTCTTTACTCCCGCTCTGGTAACTCCGTGATAGCTGATACAGAAGGGTTCAATGGTTGCCAGAAGCTGAGGATCCAGCCCCCTTCCATCGCAGATGCGCTCAACCGGCATGGTGATGTATTCGCAGAAGGCTCCGTCTCTCTGACAGCCCATGGTCTGATTGTCCATGCAGGCATTGACTACGCCGTGCTCGCAGGAATAACAGTGCCCGCAGTTAAAATAGGGATTGCAGGTCACGATCATGCCTTTCTTCAGTCCCTGCTCGTTGTCATCGATCTCCACGATCTCCGCAGAGAACTCATGTCCCGGGATTCTGGGGTAATCAAAGTAGGCAAATGTTCCCTTGTAGGACCCTAAGTCGCTGCCGCAGATACCGCCGTACAGAACCTTTAAAAGAGCTTCTCCTTCTTTTCTCACCGGCATATCGATATCTTTGATTTCCACTTCCCCCGGTGCATTAATGTAAATCGCTTTCATAACAGCCGCCTTTCCTTGTATCTCATATTGTGTATTTTGATGTATACATCATAATATACATACTTTTATCCCACTTGTCAATATAAAATCGGGCATTCCTGATATCTTTGGATAGTTTATCTATATTTTTTTGTGTTTTTTGTGCAAATATACTATTTCTTATTATGTCAATGACTATTTTAGCGGATTTTCAATACAATTATGCGTTTTTTATTTTACTTTCACTTATTTCGTTCTTTTTTAATGTATACATCTATCTTCTTTTTGCTTTTTACAGCCCACATTTTAAGCGAAAATTATATGCGATAAAAGGTTCCTTGATTCCTCTATCCGTTTATGATAAGATACAAGCAATGGAGAATAAAAGAAAGGCCGTATTGTATACATGAGTAAAGTAAACTTAAAAACCCTTGCCTACAACAGCATCAAGAATAAGATTATTACCTGTGAATATGCTCCTGGAACTTTTTTGAGTGAAGAGATTCTGACAGCGGATTTGAATATCAGCCGCACGCCCATCCGCGATGCGCTCAGCCGACTGGAACAGGAAGGGCTTATCGAGATCAAAGCCAAGAAGGGGATCACCGTGACCCCTCTCACCATGAAAGATATCAATATGATATTTGAGATTCGAAAGATGTACGAGCCTTATATTATAAAGAACTATGGCGCCTCCCTCAGTGATGAGCAGCTGACCGATTTTTACCGGATCTTCTCTCACCCTAACGCAGACAGTGCCAGATTTAAAAACAACGACTATTACTATGAACTGGATTCGGCCTTCCACCAGATGATTATCGACGTCTGTCCCAATATCTATCTGAAACAAAACTACGCCCTGATCCAGACCCAAAGCGAGCGCTTCCGCTTCATGACCGGCAATGTATCCAACAACCGCCTGGAAGACACCTTCCGCGAACACAACGAGATCATCACCGCCTGTCTGCAAAAGGACTGGGATACGGCGGTGGAGCGGATGATGTACCATCTGGAGGAATCCAAAAAAGCGACGTTTCGGTTGTCGTTTGACAGTTTGATTGAACTTTGACGGCATTCCGCCAAAACGCGGCAAAACCGCCCGGAAAGAAAATTCCGGGCGGTTTTTATTGCCACCTATCATATGCTAGGCTGTTCGCACACTCCGATATACAGCGGCACCCCCGGTGTGACTACGACCGCGTAGAGAAACGGCCGGTTCAGATTCATATCCGCCGGGGCGGTTTCGGAATACATGGTTCCGATTTTGGGGATCTCGGTGTAATCGGAGGTCTCCACTCCATATTCACCGATCCCGATTCTGGTCTCCTGGAGGACGTCGCCCATAAACAGCTGCTCCCCGGTCAGGCCGGTAAATCCGGACTGCTGCGGGTCAAAGGCGGCGGATACTCCAAGTCCCTCCAGTGCCGGTCTTAACGACAGGGAGGTCTGAAACTGAAACTTGGGTATCTTCCAGGCCACCTTGCCGTAGCTTTCCGCCGCATGGCCGAACATTTCTTCAACGGCAGCTTCCGATGACAGGAGCTGTGAGACTGTCACGCCCTCGTCGGGGAGTATAAAAATCATCGTTGCGTTGTTTTTCGTGGAGAGGGAGGCTCTCCAGAAGCCCTGGCCGCGGTAGTAGGAGGCGTTCCGCTCATCCGTCATGTATTCGCAGGTGATAGCCTGGCCCTGTGACGGATAAAACGGAGCGCTGATATTCTGCTTCTGTTCAAATCCATAGGTCCACTGGTCGTAGAAGCCGACGGCACCGGCACTTCGCATGCCGGTATTGGCCGCGGCGGGAAAACCAGGGACGACCTTCTGATTCGTCTGCTCTGCGATCCATGTTCCCATGATGCCCGGCGTCTTTTCATCGGTTAAATTCACTCGAAAGACCGTAGTGTAATACTGGCTCTCAGCCGCATGTTTGAAAGCGGCCGTGAGGGCGCCGCCATCCTGCAGCCACAGGGAATTGGCAAGCCTGAGCTGGGAATTTTCATTGTTCCGGTACATCATGCGGTAGAGATTGCCGCAGCCCTCCGACAGCTTCCCCATATCCTGGTCAGGCGCCTGAAGAAGTGAAAGCAATTGACTCCTCGTCTCCCCTTCCGCCCCCTGAGCCGCCATAGCGAGAGCAAAGTAAAGACTGACCGGAGAAAAATTGCGGTTCCCCTTGCCGTCCTTTAAAACCGCCGAGGCCGTCCCATAAGAAAATTTATGAATACCGGTACGAAACTCGTCACTGAGTGTATTGTTCTGCGCAACCGCCCGCATACTGCCCTGGTCCCCATAAGGAATCGGATCCGGATCTTTGACATAGGTCTCACACCGATAACCGTCCCCCGCTCCCCAATGCGGAGGCTCGTAGGCAGCCAAAGCGCACTTCCCGCCCGGCAGCAGCAACACCACAGACAAAACTCCCGCAACCGCAATAGACCATATCCCCCTCATCATCCTCCATACCTCCCAACATCGTTTGAATTGGTTAGTTCCTATGTTAATTTTAACAGATTATAAGGAGAAGATGATTGATATTTTCTTAATATTTCCATACGAAGTATTCGGTCTTTATCGTTGAAGAACAGATAATAAGATGTTGCTTTGCAACACTGTCCCATATCAATTCGCTGTTCGTTTATTCTATTCCTCCCGTCAAAAGAATCTCCCCCAGCGCGCCAAACAACGGCTCATCCAGATTCATGCACTGAAGCGTATACCACGTAGAATCATTTCTATTTTCCATCAAATCTTGAAGCTTCATCTTTAAATCGTAGGATATCTGGGCTCTGTTTAACAGTTCCCGGGATTCTTCGGCAATATCTGCGGTGACAACTTCCACGCAGCCGACCAGACGGATTCGCAGCTTTGAGGTGACGGCGGTGGGAGGCAGTTCCAGGCTGAGGGTCTTCATACGGTCGGAATATGTCTGGCTGACGCTGATCATTGTCTGGTCCACGGTCACCTGGGCGGTGACGGATGGAACGTTTCTGAAATTCAGTCTCCACGAGCGAATTGGCGGGATGACGGCGAGGGCGCCCTCTGCGGGTCCCACCGTTAACTCTAAACCTTCCCGGAGACTGAGGGACAGTTGGGTGGAGGCCCAGTTTTCGTCGCGGCCGTCCCCATTTTCCCAGAGTGTAAATCTCCCATCTGCTCCGGGGAATAGATCCGCGGTAAGCTGCTCCGGATTCCCAGTCGTCCAGCGGAGACGATCTGCCGAAGCTTCTCTGGCTCCCCGGCAGTCCCTCACCAGAATCCCTCCGGCCTTTGCCAGCACCGGAATCTTCTCCAGATCACGGTAAAACACCACATCCCGATTCCCCCGGTAGACGCGGCCGTTCTGTATGTCAAACCAGAGACCGGCGGGCAGCCATGCCCTGGATTTTCCAAGCTTCGTCTTCCGGTCTGCCGGTTCTGTCACAGGGGCTGCCAAAAGCTCTGAGCCGAAGTAATATTCATTGGGATATTCATAGGCCCTGTCATATTCCGGCTCCAGCCAGTACAGCGGGCGGATGAGAGGAATCCCATCTATGTGAGTTCTCCGGTTCATGGTGTGAAGGTATGGGATCAGTTCATGCCTGAGCCTGAGATACTTCTTCATGATCCACTCCGCCTCCCTGGAAAAGTTCCACGGTTCCTTTCCGCCGAAGGGATTGTTGGTGCTGTGCAGCCGGTTGATGGGGGAAAATACTCCAAATTGTACCCATCGGACCGCCAGCTCGTCATCCCGGCAGCCCAACATATGCCCTCCGATATCGTGGCTCCACCAGCTGTAGCCCACGTTGCTGGCCGTCGCCGTAAAATACGGCTGAAAAGCCAGGCTCTCCCACGTGGTAACCGTATCGCCGGAAAATCCCACCGGATATCGGTGGCTGCCCAGTCCAGCATAGCGGGAGAAGGTGAGCCCTGCTCTCCCATCCCTTAAACTGTCCAGATAGTGGTAGTGGTTCAATATCCACAGCGGGTCCAGACCCTCGATCCTCGTCCTGGTTCCCTGCTGCCAGTCAATCCACCAGAAATCCACTCCATCCTGCTCCAGCTCACGGTGCAGCACATCAAAATAAGCCTCCAGAAACATTGGGTCAGCCGCATCAAAGGGAATCGCCTCCCCGCTTCCCGGATCAATTCCCATCGCCTTTGCCATGGCCGGATAAATCTCCTCATACGCCCTCACCCCGTCGGCTGGATGTTCATTGAGGGTCACCTTGAGTCCCTGCTCATGAAGCCAAGAAAGAAAGGCCGCCGGCTGAGGAAACAGCTCCCGGTTCCAGGTATATCCAGTCCAGCCGCTGCCGTACTGTTCCGGGATGTTCACCAGATGCCAGTCCATATCGATCACCGACACGGAGAACGGTATCCCCTCCTTCTGAAAACGGGTGATCAGCTCCCGGTACTCATCTTCCGTGTACTCATGATACCGGCTCCACCAGTTTCCCAGGGCCCAGCGTGGGAGCAGCGGCGTCCTGCTGCACAAACGGTAAAAATCCTGTATACACTCCTGATAGCGATGCCCATAGCCGAAGAAATACAAATCACACCCTTTAAAATCCCTGGGCTTCACCCAGCCGTCCTCATCGATCACCATGGTTCTGCTGTCGTCCAGCACGGCATATCCCTCCCGGGAGATGATCCCCTGTTCCAGCGGAATCTCCCCGTCCGCGTTGTCCAGGGTGCGGGCCGTTCCCATCAGACTTTTAACAGGATCTCCATAATGCCATTCGGTCCACCGTCCAGTGTCCTCCCGGACCTCGACGCGAATCTTTAAGGTATCGTGGGAGAAGCTGCCGTATCCATATTCCAGACAAAGCTTTCCCGTCTCGATCCGCAGACCGCCCTCATCCCTCCTCACTCGAAAATCCACCGGGGGAAAACGCCGGTTCATCACGGTTTGGGTAGCCCTGTCCTCAACCCCTCCGTCCTCGCAATACTCCATTCGTATCATCGACGGGGTCAGCACCGTAAAACGCCAGCAGTCCCCCGCCACAGCCGCCTCCGCCCTGCAGAGGGGTTCTCCAAAGCCGCTGATATCTCTCACCATTGCCTTATACTCCTTTGTTATGTTTCTTCAGCCTGCAAATCGGCCCTCTACTCCATCACCACCATCGTATAATACTCTAACTCCGGCAGCGTAACGACCACGCAGCCATCCTCGCAGGTAAATTCCAGCGGCTGGAGAATTCCCTCCTGCCGGTCCGGAGACGCGGCCCACACCTTTTCAGGCTTTTTCGTATAACGATGCCGGATCTGCTGCCCGCTTTTTTCACCGGCGCCGTCTGCGCCAGCCCCTTGTCAACCCAGCTGTCGTGGGAGGCCCCGTCCAAATTGATCAGATGAAAAATCTCACGGTCCGGCTTTCCGTCCTGCTTTTTTATCTTCGTGAAGGAAGTCACATTCCCCGGCTTAAAGTCGGAGCCGGTTCTCTTTCCGCCCACATACGTCTCATCCTTCACCTCCGTAAGCCCGGTCCCTCTCAGCAGATTCTCATAGGCCACCTGAAAATCATAGAGATTCCTCACATCCTTTTCCAGGCTGCCGGATATCCGCATGGAATTGCCCGGGTAATACTCGCTGGAGAGCATCCCTGTGTCCCCCAGCTCCAGATGCCCTGCGCCGGAGGCCATCAGCACCGCGTTCACATAGTTGATGGACGGGGTGTTAAACTTCTCCGATTTCGGAGCCCCATAGTTCATGTAGGCGGCGATCACTGTTCCCCTTCTGCCTCCCGTGCTCTTGTAGATATCGTCCACCTTCTTCTTCAGCGAAGCAAAGTCCGGCGTATCTCCCGGCCAGACCTCCATGTAGACGATGTCGTAGTCCACGGCCTTCAGCTGCGGTTCCATGCCGTAGGCCGACACGGGATTGAAAATCACCTTCTTCCCCATCTCTTTCACGAGACGGTTCAGCATGGGCACGTAGGCATTATCCAGTTGTATGGGATTTCCGTCGTAGTCGTACCGGTCGCCCCTGGAGCCGAGAGAATCCACCTGGATTCCATCGTATGGATATACGGCAAATAAATCGTTGTGGGCCTTGATATAATAGTCCTGCCACTGCTCGTTGGCCGGATTCATCAGCCACAGCTTCTCCGTCTCCCAGCCGATGCCGGACATGTCGTGCACGTCCTGGTTCTCGTGGCGCTCATCGCTGTACATGCCCCATTCCGGGCTGACTCCGGCGGACTCATAATTGTCGTAGGTCCCGAATATCAGATTGTAAAAAAATGACTTCATGTTCATGGAATGTCCGATATCGATGGTATCCGTCAGCGTCTCCCTCCGGGCCGTGGACCGGTTCAGAGTCTGCCAGCTGTCCGCCGGATTCTCCACCGTTCCCGCCAGAGGCTTTTCCTGAGTGTCAAACACGTCGTAGTAGAACAGGCCGTTGATGTGGTGATTCTTCAGCCGCTCCAGAGACTGCCGCACCTCGCCGGAGGACCGGTCCATTTTGGTTACATACCCGTATCTTGGAAATACATTCCAGTCCGAGGACACGTCGATCCCGGTCATATCGTAATCCACCAGAACACCGTCCCTCAAAAGGTACACCTCCAGGGAATATCCGGTAAAATCCTGATCCGGCGCCGGCACGTTGAAGGTCATGCTGCCCTGGGCCGATGAAGCCCGGACGGTATCCTGCCACACCGTCTCATCCAGATGCCGCAGATACACGGCTGCCTCCGCCGTCCAGGCGTCTCCCCCGGGACTGGCAAGCCCCAGGGTGACCCTCACGGAATCTCCCGGATTGTACATACTTTTATCAGTTGTGATGCCGGTCAGAAACCTTCCCTGACTGCCGACACTCTGTAAGCTCTGTTCCGTCATGTTCTGTCTCTCCTCCAGCGCCCAGGCCATATTCCCCGGATTCGGAGCGCCTGCAAAAAGCGCCGCCGCCAGGCATACCGCCGCTGTCCGTCTCATCTTCATCTGCGCCCCTCCTGTCCCACCAGCTCCAGCACGAGGGCGCTCACCCAGCCGAACGCATCCCCCTCCTGGCCTGTTATGGTAATCGTATCCGACGGCATCAGCCACAGCGTGCCGGGCAGCTCGTCGGAAGACATTCCGTTATCTCCGTAATCCGTCGGTTTCCGGCGGATCACTCCCACCATCTCATGATTTTTCCGGACGGTAAATTCCTCTCTGGTTCCGTTGGAAACCACCATGAGCCGGTATTCTCCCTCCTGAAACTGAAGGTTGTCGCTCAGCGGGATCACCAGCTTCTGCCCCGGCTGGAAATCAGCGGCCGGCAGATACAGACTGGCCTTGCCGTAAGCCTGGGGCGGATACCGGTACTCCTCCAGACTCTCAGGCGAGGGGGCGGGAGCCGGAATCAGCGTCAGCTTATCCACCCAGCCCCATGGCCCCTCCGTGCTCCCCTTCTCACCGGGAGCGCAGAGGCTTACCGTGTCCCCAGCGGTCAAAAAGACCGGGCGCAGCAGCGTATCCATGGTCATGCCGCTCATGGAAAAGTTGGTCTTATTCCTGGTGATCGATCCCAGCAGCTCCCCGTTCACCTTCACGTCCAGCGCCGTGCGGTCGCCGCAGCTGACCGCTGTCATGTAATAAAAGCCATCCTGGAATGCCTCGTTGCTCCCCAACGGAATCACAACCTCCTCACCGGGCTGCAAGTCCGCGGCCGGATTGTCCTTCTGCTTTGTATAGAAGACCTCCCCCTCCCAGGTGAAGGTCTTCTGCTTCCCGGACTCCTCCCTGCGGGTGACGGGCGCCAGACTGATATAATCCACCCAGCCGTACCGTCCTCCCGTCTCGCCCTCCAATGCCACCAGGTCTCCGGCCCTCAGCTCCAGAAGATTTCCCATGGCGTCGTCCGTCATGGAATCCATGCCATAATCGGTCCCTTTCCTGCTGATGCCTCTCGCCCTGATCCCATTGACCTTGACGGTAAATGCCTCCCGGTTGCCACGGGAGCGGACCGTCAGCCGATAGGTTCCGTCCATAAATCCGCCGTTATCCGACACCGGGATCAGAATCTGTTCGCCCGGCTGCAGATCCGCCGCCGGATTGTCATTTTGTTTCGTATAATAAGCTTCCCCCCTGATAGATCAGGGCCCCCTTCTCCACCGTGGTTCTGGGACCGTAGTCTTTGAGCAGCAGCTCGGCGGCCTCCTTAGCGATCCTTCCGCCAAACCGCACGGCCAGATTCCCGGTGGGTGCCTTCCGGTTGCTGTTTAATACGATGCGGTCGATCCAGTTCCCATAGTTATCGGTTTCCTGGGACGGAAAGCTGACCGTCAGCATATCTCCCGGCTTTAAATGGATCAGCCGGCTTCCCACTTCCCTGGTCATATAAGCCATGCCATATCCCGAGCCGGCCCGCTCCCCGCTCAGCACCTCATCTCCATTGACTAACACCCGGTAGGAGCGCATGGTTCCCGTGGTATACAGGGTCAATAAATAGTCCTTCTCCACAAACCCCTGGGAGGCCAGCACCGGGATCTCCAGCTTCTTATCCGGGTGATTGAGGTTGGCAACCTTGCCGCCCTCCTCCAGCGTATCGGGATAATAATCCTCCGCCTCCAGCGTAATCTTCGTTTTAGGCTTTCCGGCCTTCGCAGGCTCTTTCTCCATCTCCCTCAGCTTGATGTAATCCACCCAGCCAAAGGGTCCCTGTCCTGTGGCCCCCGGCCCATAGATCGAGATACGGTCATCCTCCCTGAGGTGTAAGATCTCACCGAGAGCCGCCTCGTTCATGGCCGTCATATCAAAATCCGAACTGTCTCTGCTGATCACCCCAACCGGAATCCCATTGATCTTTACAATATATTTCGTGCGGTTACCGTTAGACTTGACAGAGAGTTCATAGTTCCCCTCAGCAAATCCCGCAAGGTCCGAGGGGGTGAAGGTGATCTCCTCCTCCGGCTGCAAATCCGCCGCCATGCCTCCGCCCGTGGTCTGGCTGTAATAGTTCTCCGCCTCATAGTAATATTCCGCACCGGGAGCCTGATTGATCAGGCCATAGCAGCTCAAATGGTCGGTCGTAAACTCCACCTGACCGGTTCCCTCGTTGAACCGAAAGGGCAGTCTGCTTTTCCTGTCGTCATCGGAGATATAGTAGAGGGAAAGCGTATCCCTGTTAAAACCGTCGGGCAGGGGAATGCTGATCTTCAAAGTTCCTCCCGGCTGCACCGCCGCCCCGTCAAGGATCAGCGAGATTTCATAAAAGCTCATGAGAGGCGCCTGCCCGTCGGTGAAGCCAAAGAGACGGCCGATCTCCTCCAGCCTGCTCTCATCCGCCTCAGTCACGGATAAAAGGGCTCCAGACGGGACCACTCCCACATCCGCACTCACCGTTACGTCCGAGTCCGTCTCCTCAAAGGGACTACAGGGGATAAGCCGGATGTAATCCACCCAGCCGTACTGGCTGTCGGACCGGACGGACAGAGTATCGCCCTTTTTAAGCGTAAGGACCGCCGGAACGGTGTAGAGACCGTACTCGCCCCAGCCGGTATCGGCCTTAGCCAGACTTCCCGTCTCCCGTCCGTTAACCAGAATCGTATAGCTCTGATAGCCGCAGGCCCTGATAAATAAATTGTATGTTCCATTCTCAAAGCTCTCATCATCCGGCACCGCAAAGTCAATCTGATCGAGGGGCTGGAGATCAGCCGCATGGCCCTGATCGGCCTTGCTCTGGTAGAAATCCTCCCCCTCCAGCTGCCAGGAGTTCTCGTCGGCAATCAGATAAATTCCATAATCGGACAGCGACGTCTTTATATATCCGCCGGCAGTCTGTGCGCCGGCCACCTCCCCGGGATCGCTGTCCGGCGTCTCCATATAACAGAGCGCGGAGTCTGCCGGATCATAGCCTTTGGGGATTGGGAAATACGCCGTCACCTCACCGGTCAGGGTATCCAAGGGGATCTCCGCCCCGTTATTTTTGAGGGTAAAGCTGTAGGCTGTGACTTTCTGATTCTGTTCTTTGAACAGCGCCCGGATTTTCTTCCGGTCATTTCCGCTCAGAGCGGTCTGTACGATCTCTGTGTCCCCGGGGAGCACGCCGTCCTCCGCCGTGATTCTGAGTCCGGTGTCAGGGTCCGTCTTGTCAAAGATTGCGGATAACTCTCCGGTCTTTACAAGGCGGATATAATCCACGTGCCCCCAGCTTCCGTCGGTATCCGACAGCGTGATGATACTGCCGGCCTGGAGAGACAGTTCATCCCCAAAGGAACAGTCCACGCAGGTTCCCTTTTCAAACTTACCGGTTCCCGGAGTGGATAAAAAGCCTGCTTCTATGCCGTCCACCGCCACTTTAAGGCTGCTTCTGGCGCCGTTGGCCCCCCGCGTATAGGAGATAGGTTCCTGCCTGGAAGCCGGAGACCTTTGACAAGCGGAAGGTGATGCTGTTGCCGCTGTTTAACTCCACCCGGTCCCCGTCTCCGTGGAGGCTGCCAGTGAACTCCGTCACCATCCTGTCCTCCGCCTCGATCCAGCAGACCGCCGTCTCCATCCGCTCCAGTTTTACCCAGTCCAGATGACCGAAGCTGTCGCCGGCTTCCGTGATGGTCAGATCGTCTCCCGGTTTCAGCTCCAGGACTCCGTGATAGAGGTATTCCTCCAGATCGTCTGCGCTCCAGCCCCCGGAGGCTTTCGTGATCGTTCCCTTCTGAACTCCATTGACAGAGACCGCCACGGTCTGCGTGCTCCCGTTCATGTTTACGGAGACCAGATAGCTTCCGGTCAAAAAGTCCTGCACGTTGTTCAGATGCCAGGTGACGCTGCCGCCGGTCTGAAGCTCCAGCCGATCGCCATCCCCGTTTAGCTTCGTGTTGCTGCTGTCCGCTATATCGGTATTCTCCGCTTCCAGCTGATATACGCCGCTCTCCCCCGCATACACGGAGGCTGGGGCTATCCGGTTCGCCTCACTGGGAGTGGCCTCCTGGAGATTCCCGGTCAGGCTGTCTTTCCCCGCCTCGCTGGGGGTGGAGACCGCCGCCTGATGATCCTCCCCGCCTTCCTCCTCGTCGTCCCGGTCCGCCTCGCTGGATGTGGCCGTATTCGGGTAAGCGGTATTACCTGAGCTCTCCTGAACACTATCGCCGGTAAAAGTCTCCTCATCGTCAGAAGCATTGTCCTCACTATCCCTGTCCGCTTCATCAGAAATCTTGGTCTCTGTCTGAGAATCCTTATCTAAGACTTCGTCCTCCCCATCTTCGCCGTCAACCGGGGCCGCTTCCTCGCTCCCCTGCACTTCCTCCCATACGGCCTGCTTCCCGCTTTCCGTCTCCCCGTAGGCTGCCATCGCCGGCATACCGTTTGCCACCAGTGCCGCGGCCAGCAGGCCGGCTAACATCTTTCTCACATTTCACTCCCCCTATTCCTCAACCGCATCCCAGTACAGATACTCCGCATCATCGCTTGTCACAGGCGTCAGGAATTTATTCCCGTCCCCGTCTTTCTCCTCGATGTAGATGTGGTAGCCATAGCTGTCATCCTGGTCCGTGTCCTTCACAACCTTGTACCGGCTGCCGTCCCCGGACGTCACATACGCGCCGCCCTTCGTACCCTTGACCACCATGCCGCTCTCATCCACAAGAAACATACCGGTTCCGCCCTCCCGCTTCTCCGCCACGGTAGGCAGGTATACAACCTCGTAGTTATACGTTTGCGCAGCAACAGCCAGCCCCTGATAGTAAAGCCTTCCGGCGTCCACGCCCGTGATTCCCTGCCCCTTATAGTAATCCGGGTCCGTCCTGTCGGAAAAGCAGTAATAATAGCAGTATCCGTCACTGCCGAAATCGTCGTCCTTGTTCTCCTCCAGCACATGCCCGGTCTTCATCGCCGCATTGTCCGTAAAGCAATAAAAACCGCTGGGAAACGCCTTCCCCTTCTCCCCGCCCTGGAGATAGATGATTCCGTCGATTCTGGTTCCCGAATCCTCGATACAGTAATACTTTCCGTCGATCCTGGCTAAGTTGACGTCGGTGGACCAATCCTCAAACACATAGCTTCCCGCCTCCGCAAGCTTCGTCGCCTTCCTCCTGGCTGCAATGGTGACTCCCGAGCCTCTCACCACGTCCGTGACTATAGATCCCGCAGAGTCCGCATAAAAACTCCGGGTGTCCGCGTCCTCCTCATCCTCCGGCTTGATGGCGTCAAACCACCGGTTCACCGCCAGGGAACCGTCATCGTTTCCCCCGTACAGATAGTTTTCCGGGTTCTGACCATACACCGCCTTGTCTCCGTCGGACGTGTCGTCGTCCACCTTCACATACCGGGAGGCTTCCCCCTCGCCCCGGTCGTAGATCCAGCCGGTCATACAGCTTCCGTCCTCGTCAAATATGTACTTCTTCCCATCGAGATCGACTTTTTTGTTGTAATAAACCTTTCCATTGTCCCGAAAGCAATACCGTTTCTTCCGGTACTCATCCTCCTGCATGCGCTGGAACGCTTCCTCCTGACCCAGCAGATCATCCTCCGGCCCTAAGACCTCCACCCAACCCTTCGCCATGCGGCCGTCATCCAGGCCGTAATAGACATCGTCATTCATAAACCGGTCCTCAAAAATCACAGGCGCCTCATCCTTAGGACAGTAGATCCAGCCGGTCATCATCCGGCCATCCCCGTCAAAGAAGTAGGTCTCTCCCCCGATCTCCGTCCTGCCCCGGCTGGGTTCCCCCCTTCTGGTCCAGATAATACCAGACCTGTTCCCGATCCTCATAGATCCACTGGTTCGTCTTTCGATTGCCATCCTGGTCCAGCTCATACCGCTGTCCGAAATCCTCCTGGTTCCACCCTTCCGCTGCCTGCGCGCTCATGCCGGACAGCAGAAGGACCGCCGCCGTACAGACCACATATCTTATTCCCCGTTTTAACTTCCTCACCTTTCACACTCCCTCTTATTCCTTCACACTTCCCATCACAATTCCGGTAATCAGGTACTTCTGCAAAAGAGGATAGATCAGCAGAGGCGGAATCACAGACACCACGATCTTGGCCGCGTTTAAATTCTGTTTGGATACCTCCATGGCATTGACCAGGCTGGTCAGGCTCCCGCCGGAATTCAGGATATCCTCTAAGCGGACGCTGAGAGACTGAATATAAGTCTGAAGCGGGTAATTGGACACTCTGGTCATGTAGATCAATCCCCCGAAAAAGTCGTTCCAGTTTCCCACGATGCTAAACAGCGCAATCGTCGCGATCACCGGCTTGGAGCAGGGGATATAGATCTTCGTCAGCACCTGCAGAGGGGTGGCTCCGTCGATGACGGCCGCCTCCTCTAACGACTTCGGCACTCCCATGAAAAAATTCATTACCATAATCACGCTGAATATAGGAACCGCCCCGGGAAGCACCAGCGCCCAGATCGTATTGATCAGCCCTAAGTGTCTGATTACTAAGTAGGAGGGGATCATACCGCCGGAGAACAACATGGCGAATATGAGCAGATTCATGTAGAGATTCCTCCCCTTAAACTCCCGCTCCGGCTTGGACAGCGGGTACGCCATCAGCACGATTAGCACGATGTTCAGGATCAGGCCCGTCACCACCCTGAGGACGGAGATTCCAAAGGATCTCCAGAACTGGCTGTCGCCGATGATCTTTTGGTAAGCGGCCGTAGTGAATTTAACCGGTACAAAGCCGACCACATTGGCGGCAGCCGCGTCGCTGCTGCTGAACGAGATCGCCAGAATATTGAGCAGGGGAAGCAGACAGATGAGGCCCAAAAACAGCACAACCAGATAGAGAACCACTCTCCCCGCATTTCCCGCAAAACCTTTTTTCGTAACCATCACGATTCCCCCTAAAATATTTTCCGGTCCGTAAACCGTTTGGCCAGTCCGTTGGCCGTCAGCATAAGGATCATCCCCACCACCGAGCGCAGCAGCCCCACCGCCGTGGAAAAGCTGTACTGGCGTCCGATGAGACCCATGCGGTACACATAGGTATCCAGCACATCCCCGGTCTGATAGACCATGGGGGAATACAGGTTGTAGATCTGATCAAAGCCCGCGCTCAGGATACTGGTCAGACTCATGGCCGCCATCAGAAGGATGATCGGCAGCATCCCCGGCAGCGTGATGTTCCACACCCGCTTCCACCAGCCGGCTCCGTCCATGGCCGCCGCCTCGTGAAGCCCCGGGTCTATGGCCGTGATGGCCGCTAAGTAAACGATGGAGTTGTATCCAAATTCCTTCCACACATCCGTCATGATGATCATGGGCCGGAACCAGGTATTGCTCCCCAGGAAATTGATCTTCTCCATACCCAGAACCGCCAGAAACTGGTTGAGGGGTCCGTCCAAGTTCACCATGTTGACCACCACGGCCGCCAGCACGACCCAGGAGAGGAAATGAGGCAGATACACCACGGTCTGAACCGTCTTTTTCAAAAACTTAACCCGTATCTCGTTTAACAGCACCGCAAATACGATCGCCATCAACGTCCCCAAAAGGATCTTTCCCACAGCGATGATCAGCGTGTTCATAAAGATTCTCCCCACATCGGGCACGGAAAACATGTATTCAAAATTTTTTAGTCCCACAAATTCCGATCCCAGGATCCCCTTAGCCGGAACGTAGTCCTGGAAAGCCATGAGGATACCGAACATCGGCACAAAACAGAAGATCAGTACAAAGATCATCCCCGGCGCCATCATCACATGGTACATGGTCTGGGAGCTGATCTTTCCGGCCCCGGTCTTTTCCGCAAGGCGCCTCTCTCTTTTTAATGTCAGCGTGCTTTCAGCATTCATACACCCTTCCCCCGTCCACTGCCTCTTTTATCTCCTCTGTTATCTGATCGCCGCCCTGCTTTATCCAGGACGCCTTATAATAATCATCAAAATCGCTGAGAGGTCTGGCCCCCGTGACGATCGCCACAAACGCTTCCTCCTCCAGGGTCCCCAAGTTGGCGTTGTTGGTCTTCATGGTTTTGGTGATCCCCAGAACACCGGATCAACCCACTCAAACCGCTCCTCCTTAGTAAGCCGGTCTATGAGACTGACTCCCTCCATGCGGGAGGTGTATTTGGACCAGTCCGCCGTCTCGGAGTTCTCCGGGTCCCTTAGATAGCTGTTGACGGATTCCACGATATTTCTGGACTCCGCCGTCCGCACCTGGTCCAGTCCGATCTCGCCGTTGACGCAGCGGCTGATGTCGCTGTAGTCGTCCAGCAGCGAGGTGTAGGCATTGATTTCCAGAGAGATGGGTCTTGCAGTCCCGTCGACGCCCTGCTTGATATAGCTGTTCACCTCCGGCTCCTCCACGGCCAAATTGCCGTTGTTGACCATCTCGTCAAAATATAAGTTCACCATCTTGATCAGGACTTCCGGGTTGGCGTATCCCTTCTGCACCACGATGTAGCCGCTGCTGGGATTGCTGTGGGTGACATGCACCTTTCCCTCCCCGTCGGACAGGGCGTAGGCGGCAAATTCCGCCTTCCCGTCCATCCCTCTCACATTGTTTAACAACCAGTCCGGGATGTGCCACGGGCCGAAGGTGATTCCCGTCTGCCCGTTGGTGAGCAGAGCCGTGATGTCGTCCCAGGTCCTGGTGCCAAACTGAGGGTCCAGGATACCGTCCTGAAACCACTGAGCCATCTGTCCCAGCGCCGCTTTCATCTGGGGCGATGTGGAGCCGTACTGCACATTTCCCTCCTCGTCCCTGACCCACACCTTGGGGTAAGCTCCGAAGGCGGAGGCGATGGCGTTCATGGCGTAACCGCTGCCCGCGTAGTCGTCCGCCGTCAAGTAGGGGATAAAAGCCATGCCCACCGGATTGCCGCTGCCGCCCGGGTCCTCCCGGAGAAATGCCTCCGCGATCATCTGAAGCTCCTCCACGGTGATGCATTTGTCCCCGTCCTCATCCACCGGGATTCCCAGCTGATCCAGCCAATCCTTGCGGATGTAGGTGACGCAGGGGCGCTGTCTAAATTGGTGCCCGGTATCGCCATCAGCCGACCGTCGTAGGTCGCCATGTTTAAACATCTTCCGCCATAGGAATCGTAGATCTCTTTGATGTAGCCGCTGGCATACTGGTTGTATGCCTCCGCCAGATCCGCAACCAGACCATTTTCCACCAGCTCATCCAGGATATCCTTGGAACCCACCTTCATGATATCCGGCAGCTCCCCGGAGGCGATGGCCAATGACACCTGCCGGTCGTAATCCGCTCCGTTGGCCTCAAAATCGTCCTTCACCACCACGTTCAGCTTAGCCTTTAGATATCTGGTGTAGGCATTGTCCTCGTAGGTGTCCCCCTCCGGAAATTTGGGGTTCGCTATGGTGCTGCGGCCCATGTAGCAGACCAGCGGTTCCTCATGGGAACCAAGCGCTCCCTGAGCCGATTCCACGGGGGCAGATCGTCCCTTCTCCCGCCGCAGCCTGCCAGCGAACAGGAGGCGACCACTGCCGCCGTCCAGAGCGCGGCCCCTTTTATGAAACAGTTTTTCTTCATATCTGATTCCCACCTTCTCACACATCATTTCACTTCGTGTTTTATAATTTAAGTATAAGCTTGCCGGCCTCCCCCGTAAACGAAAAAAAATACCGTTTTACGGTACATTTTCATGGAGTGTCATGTCAGCAGTCATTGCTTTTGCTATGGGATGTAGGTATAATATGGGGAAGGCTATGCACAACCAAATTATAAAGGAGGTATTATGAGCTCTACCGAACAACATGCAACCATGACCGTGTATCTGCTTGGCACAGGGGGACCTGAGTTCACGGTCAGCCGCACGGGGATATCCACGTTAATCGTGGCCGGGGATTCCCACTTCCTGTTTGATACCGGGAGAGGGACCGCGCAGAGGATTTATGAATGTCAAATTCCATTTTCCTCGATTGACAAGGTGTTTTACACCCATCTCCACAGCGATCACATCGAAGGACTTCCCAATCTGTGGATGTCGCCCTGGTTTCTCGTCAAAAAATTTAATCCGCTGTCCATCTGCGGCCCTGTGGGGACAAAGGCCATGACGGACGGGATGCTCCAGATGTTTGGCAAGGACTACAGGGACCGTTCCAACGATCTGTTTAAGCAGTCTTACTTACAGATGGACGTCCATGAATTTTCCCAGGAGGGCGTGGTCTACGACGACGACGGCGTAAGGATCACCGCCTATCCGGTGGAACACGCCGACGGCAATCCGGCCTACGGTTATTGCGTGGAATATCAGGGATTTAAGGTCATCCTGTCGGGGGATACCACTTATCACGACAATACCGTCACATACGGAAAAGGCAGCGATCTCATCGTCCACAATGTCATCGGCATTCCGCCGGAACTGACAGAGGACTACATGCCTGTGATCAGGAAGCTGACCACACCGGAACAGGCCGCCGGGATCTTTAACCGCACCGCCCCCCAGGATGGCCGTGTTCTCCCATATCTGCAAAAAGAGGATGACGGGGACAAAGGGGGATGACGAGATTTTAAACCGGGTCAGAAAAGCAGGCTACAGCGGACCGTTGGCGATGGGCCGCGACAGAATGAAAATCGTCATCGATCAGGAACAGGTAACCGTAATCGAGCCCGGTTCCATAGACGATTTAGAGGACTTACAATAATACAGGGGAATCCAGCGCGAAGTCCGGGATACTCTCATCCGGCCGTTGGAAAAAGGAGAAAACATGTTAGATAAAATGAGTATGAATCAAGAAATCAAAGCACTTGGCATCACCCGCATGCAGGCAGTCAAATGGCTCATGGCGATCATTCTGCCACTGCTGATCATGCTGATACCCGTCAGCGAAACCTACACCAGTGAGATGCGGATGTTTTTTATCCTGACCGGTATCTGTATCCTGGTCATGGCGTTTGACTTAATGGAAATGATCATTCCCGCCCTCGCGCTGCCGCTGATGTACATACTTTCAGGCTTGGGCACGCCGGCGATTGTGTTTAAGCCCTGGCTGGGGATCGTTCCCTGGATGAATCTGTTCGGCCTTATGCTGGCAAGCATCCTGCTCAGCACCGGATTATTAACCCGCGTTGCCTACTGGTGTATCATCAAAACGGGGGCCACCTATAACGGTATGCTCTACGCCATCATGGCCGCCGGAATCGTGTTCAATTTCATTATACCAGGCAATACCCTGCTGCCCATGGCGGCATTGACCTACAGCATCTGTACCGCGCTGGATCTGGGTAAATCCAAGGAGTCGGCAGGTATCATGCTGGCCGGATTCTTCGGTTCCATCATCCCCGGTTACATGGTCTACAGCAACAACTTTGTTATGTTTCAGGGGGTTGGCATGGCTGTGACGGACGTCAGCATTCCATGGCTTACCTATCTGATCCACAACATCGCCCTGCTTCCCTACTCCTTCCTCATCATCTTCATGCTCACCAAGGTGTTAAAGCCCGACGTGAAGATCGAGGGAAAGGTGTACTTCGAGAAGGCATACAAGGAGCTGGGAAAGCTTGCGCTCACGGAAAAGAAAGCCATCGTGATATCGATTGTACTGTTCGCCATGTTCCTGACAAGCAGCATCCACAACATCCAGCCGGCATGGATCTTTTTGATTCTCATCATCGTATCCTTCCTGCCGGGCGTCAATATCGGAACCAAGGAGTCCCTGGCCTCCGTCAATTACACGTTCATCTTCCTGATAACCGGATGTATGGCCATCGGCGAGGTGTCCAGCACCTTAGGCGTGGGACAGTGGATCTCCAACATGATTCTGGGCGTGATATCCGGGAGCAATATCTTCGTGATTCTGGTGGTGGTATGGCTGCTGGCCTTCCTGCTGAATTTCTTATTGACGCCGGTGGCCATCGCCGCGGTGGTAACGGTTCCCTTAACGGAAATGGCCCTGGGACTCTCCATCTCGCCGTTTGTGATCTACTATGCGTTGATGCAGGGCTCCTCCCAGATCATCTTCCCCTACGAGTGGCCCTTTGCCTTCCTGTTTTTCTCGTTCGGACTGATTCCGATCAAACATTTTATAAAGGTGTTCTCCATCACGTCACTGATGAATCTGATTTACTTTATGGTCATCATGATTCCGTTCTGGAGGCTGATCCATCTGATCGGCTAAGACACTTTTAAACCTGTGCATAGCTTAAAGAATCCCCGGTTGTCTGGTCAACCGGGGATTGCTGGTTTCTGAGATACGGGCCGCCGGCTTTATGTGGCGGCGCCCTCCTCCTCTTTCTTCACCTTGGGAATCCGAAGGGTCACTCTCGTTCCCTCCCCCACACGGCTCTCGTAGAACAGGCCATAGGCTTCCCCGTAGTAAAGCTGAATCCGGTGGTGGACATTCTGGACGCCGTAGCCCTTTGTCCTGGCCGTCAGGATCGTCCGGCAGACTTCCTCCGGGATTCCGCAGCCGTTGTCACACACGGTAAACTTCAGCTCCTCGCCCTCCTCGCAGCCAGTGATCACAAGGATCTTGGGGCCCGGGTCCGTCTTGTAGTCCAGGCCGTGGACGATGGCATTTTCCACCAGGGGCTGCAAAAGCAGGTTCAGCATCTGGTATTCCATCATCCCCTCTTCGATCCCGGTTCTCACCTCCAGCTTGCCGGAGTGCATCATGTTCTGGATGCGTACGTAGGAGCAGGTATTGTCCCACTCGCCCTTCACGTCGGTGACATTCTTCCCCTTGTTCAGCGTGGTTCTGTAAAATGTGGACAGCAGCTGGGACATCTCGCTGATATCCTCCTGCCCCGCCATGATCGCCTTCCAGTTGATCAGCGACAGGCTGTTGTAGAGAAAATGTGGGTTGATCTGGGCCTGAAGCGCCTTCATCTCGTACTGCTGCTGGGCGATCTTGCTCTTGTAGATCTCATTGACCATATAGTTTAACCGGTCCACCATGTTTCGGAAGCTGTTGATCAGCCTTCCGATCTCGTCGCCGGAATCCTCCATGACGTCCGCAGAGAGATTGCCCTCCTCGATCCGGTCGATGTTGCAGATCAGCTCCCCGATGGGGCGGGCCACACTCTTTGACAGCACCACGCTGGCCCACAGGATGATAAGGAGGCAGAAGGCGATCACCCCGATCATGAGAAATGTGATGCTCATGGCGGATGAGGATACCGCCTTCAACGGCCGGTAGAGGCAGACCCTCCAGCCGCTGGCCGGGATGGTGTTCTCCCCGATCACATACTGATCCAGCTTTTCCGTCCCGTCCGCCAGATCCGCCAGCTCCAGCGCCTGATAGTCCGTTCCATCCTTCGCAAAGGAGGAATAGGAAAACACAGGCTTTCCCTCCTCATCCGCGATCATCACCCCATAATCCTCGCCAAACAGCCTGGTCAGAGGACCGAAGGTGGAATCGTAGTCCAAATCCATGTAAGCCACATTCCGTTCCTGATTAAACTCCGAGTAGATCCGGCAGTACATTTTCAAAACCCCGTTTTCCCCTGCGATCCAGTGGATGTTGTAGTCGTCCGGGCCGCCGGGAAAATCCTCCATCCGTCCCACCGGCATCAGGTTGGTCCCGTGGGGATACAGGGTGGGGTTGGCGCTGTAGATGGAGAGCTGGCGTATCTGGGGATTCAAGCTTTTCATCCTCAGAAACGTAGGGTCTATGACGTCCCGGTAGACCAGATACATCTCATAATTTGACTCATACCTGGCGGTGAGGGCCTGCTTGATCTTGTTGTCCCACGTAAGATTCTCCATCACATGGACGTAGGAATTTAACGTGGAGTCCAGTGTGATGGCGCTCTGGTCCAGAGTCTCGCTGAGCGCCTCCTTCTCTCTGTTCACCAGCAGATTTCTAGTCTGGATATAGCAGAAGGCTCCCAGGATTATGACAGGTATCAGGCTTACCGCCAGGTGGCTTAAAAGCACCTTTTTGCGGAAGGCCAGGTTCCTGTACCAACGGTTCCATTTCATGTGTCCATCCCTTTCTCAGCGCCTGTACTGATCCGGCGTCACCCCGTACTCATTGCGGAAGCTCCGGCAGAAATAAGAGAGGTTGGAGTAACCCACCTGCTCGCAGACATCGCTGATTTTCATGTTCGTGCTAAGAAGCAGCTCCCTGGCCTTCTCCATCCTGGCGTTTTTGATGTATTTGTTGATCCCGATTCCCTTTTCCTGTATGAATATGCTGCTCAAGTAGTGGGGCGTCAGATACACCTTCTCCGCCAGGATATCCAGACTCAGCACATCCTGATAATGCTCCCGGATATACTGCTCCACCAATGCCACCGTGTGCTTGGGGGAGTCCTTCTCCGGCGTCAGCTGCGCCTCCAGCTCCTCCACCGCCGACCACAAAATCTTCTCCAGATCGTCAAAACTTGTGCAGGAATAGATATCCTCCACCATCCCGGCCAGCTTAAGCCCGCTGTCCGGGATGTCCTGGAACAGGATCTGAAGCAGATTGGCACAGATGAATCTGGTGTAGATGTAGGACTGAAAGCTGTTGCTTCTGCACTGGTCCAGGAGTATGGACATATCCTTTTTCAGGCTGTAGACGTCGTGGCAGGCCACGTCCTTCTCGATCACCTGAGGTATCCGGCCGTCATTGACCACGGGCCGGTTCTCCGGCTGCTTTTTCTCACTCAGGGGATAGACGTAAGATTCCTTGTAAAAAAACCGTTCCTCCAAGGCGGACTCCGCGCTCTCGTAGGCCCTTCCGATGTCCTCCGGGCCGGCGATCTTCCGGCTTACCGAGAGATAGCACGACTTCTTATACTCCTTCTCCACCTCCAGATGGATGCAGCGGGCCACCTCCTTCACATAGTCGTCCTCCCTGGAGACGGACTTTAGGAAGAAGATTCCCTGGGAAGGCGTCAGATCCAGAAAATCGTAGTCAAAGGGGATCACCCCCTTAAAAAGCCCTGCAAACGTCCTCATATCCGCCGCCTCGACTCCGAAGAAATCCTCGTCAAATTCCATCAGAATCAGGCGGGTGTAGTCCTCTAAAAACCGCAGCCGCTCCCTGTCGTACTCCTGGCTTAGCTTGCCAAAGGGCACCTGGCTCAACAGCCTCGACAGCACATAGTTTTTGTGGAACTGGCGGTTTAAGCTGCTCTCCTTCCGCTCCTTCCCCATCCGCTCCACCACCATGGTGATGATCTTTTCCAGCTCGGAGGGATTGACCGGCTTTAAGATATAGTCCACCGCCTGCAAAGACAGCGCCCGCTTGACAAACTCAAAATCATCGTACCCGCTGAAAAAGATAATCTGGATATCGGGGTACAGCTTCCTGGCCTCGGTAGCCAGCTCGATACCGTCCATAAACGGCATCTTCACATCCGTAAACAGGATATCTGCCGGCTGTTTTTGCAGCTCCATAAGCGCCTCCCGGCCGTCCACGGCTTCCACAAACTCAAAGGAAAAGCCGCTCCTGTTTAAAAGAAACTGAATCCCTCTCCGCTCCTCATCCTCGTCATCGGCAATCATAAAACGGTACATCGGCAGGCTCCTTTCTTTTGGGTTTCCTTCATTTTATCTTATCATCTTAGCAAAAATGCAGGCGGTTTTCAAGGTTAGAGGGCGGATCAGACTTTGCTCGTCATATAGATCCTGGCCTCATAGGGGCGGAGAATCTCTCCATCCGGCTGCTCCCGGTAGTTGGAGATCAAAAGCTCCATGCCTGTTCTCTCCTCCTTCAACGGACAGTCCCGCGTGCCGCCGAAGAAATTGCATATCACCAGAAGGCAGGATTTCTCATCCTCTCTGGTGTAGGCAAAGATCTCCCCGTCCTCCTCCAGCAGCATCCGGAACCGTCCATCCACCAGCGCGGGATACTGTTTTCTGAATCTGATCAGTTCCCTGTAATATTCAAACACAGAGCCCGGAACTCCCACCTGGCTCTCTGCGTTAATATCCTTGTAGTTGGGATTGACCCGAATCCACGGCTCCCCGTCAGTGAAGCCTCCGTGGGGGCCGCGCTCCCACTGCATGGGCGTTCTGGCGTTGTCCCGGCTCTTTGCATAGATGGAGTCCATGATCTCTGCCTTCGGATACCCCTGTTCCGTCCGCTCCCGGTACATGTTTAGCGTCTCGATATCCCTGTAATCCTCAAGTTCATATCGGACATTGGTCATGCCCAGCTCCTCCCCCCTGGTAGATATAGGGAGTCCCCTGCATACCGTGGAGCAGCGTCGCCAGCATCTTGGCCGACTCGGTCCTGTACTCCCCGTCGTTTCCCCACCGGGAGACGATCCTCGGCAGATCGTGATTGTTCCAGAACAGACTGTTCCAGCCGCGGCCGCAAAGCTCCGTCTGCCATTTGTTCAGTATTCGCTTCAGCTTCAGAAACGGCAGCGGCGCCAGATCCCATTTTTCCTTTCCCTCCTGCTGGTCCAGGCCGATGTGTTCAAACTGGAACACCATGGAAAACTCGCTTCCGTCCGGGTTGCTGTAGAGCTTTGCCAGCTCCGTGTCCGCTCCCCAGGCTTCTCCCACCGTGATGAGATCGCCCTTCTGAAACGTCTCCCGGCTCAGCTCCCGGATAAATTCGTGGAGCCTCGGCCCATTGTTCGTGATCTTCTGATCCGGCTCCTTGGCGATCTGGTCGATGACGTCTAAGCGGAAGCCTCCCACGCCCTTCTCCATCCACCACAGAATCATATCGTAGATCTCCCGGCGCACCCTGGGATTTTCCCAGTTTAAATCCGGCTGCTTCACGGAAAACTGGTGAAAATAATACTGGTTCACCTCCGGCACCCACTCCCAGGCCGACCCGCCAAAGCAAGCCCTCATATCATTGGGTGCCTCTCCGGCCTTCCCGTCCCTCCACACATAATAATCATGGTAGGGATTGTCCTTACTCTTTCTCGCCTCCTGAAACCAGCGGTGCTCATCCGACGTATGGTTGAGAACCAGGTCCATGATAATCCTGATATGCCGCTTCCCCGCCTCCCGTATCAGCTCCTCCATATCCCCCAGACTCCCAAACATCGGATCGATGTCCTGATAGTCGGAGATATCATACCCATTGTCATCCTGCGGCGACCGGCACACCGGCGACAGCCACACCGCATCGATCCCCAGCGTCTCTAAGTAAGGAAGCCTCCTGATAATCCCCTTCAAATCCCCAATCCCATCCCCGTCACTGTCCTGAAAACTCCGCGGATATATCTGATACACAACCGCCCTCTTCCACCACTCATCTTGATTCTTCATCCTAACAGCCTCCTTGATCTCTTGATCTTTGAGTTTATTGTAAAAGAGAATGGCGGGGTTGTATAGGAAAAAATGTAACGATTTGTTTTCGTTTTTCCGGCTTTTCTACCGTTTTAGAAACCGTTAACACAAAACCCACCGGCAGCGCCAAAACTGCCGGTGGGTTTTATTTTATTCCCTCTCATTGATAAAAGCCGCTCCTATCATCCCTGCCTCGTTCCCCAGTGCCGCCGGGAGGATTCTGGGGGCGGGGAGGACGGTGCGGCCGTAGTAGGCTCCGCAGCAGCGGCTGTTGATCTCCTCGATAAAGTCCTTCCAGAGCCACTCCGCCTCGCCGCCGAGAATCACTGCCTCGGGGCGGAAGATGTTGACTGCGTTTACGATTCCCTCGCAGATATAATCGATGTAACGGTCCAACACCCGTTTAGCGGTCCTGTCTTTTCGGGCGGCACATTCCAAAATCTGTGCCGGGCCAAGACCGGTCGGCCACTGGCCGGACAAAAGGGAATTCCGGCTTTTTGCGGCGGCTTCCGCAGCCTGTTCTAACAGTGCCGGCACGGAGGCATATCTCTCTAAGCAGCCCTTCCTGCCACAGTAGCAGACCTTTCCCCCATACACCAGCGTGCAGTGGCCCAGGCCCGTATCCGTGCAGTATTTTCCGCCGCTGATCCGTCCGCCTGCTATGACGCCGCTGCCGATCTCTTGTCCGATTGTTAAGAGAACCGCATTGGAGCAGTGGAGGGCAGCCCCCGCCAGAACCTCCCCCAGCGCCATGCAGCTGACATCGTTGGAAAGCGCGCAGGGGATGGAAAGCTGTCTTCTCAATTCCTTCACCACCGGTGCATGGTTCCAGGAAAAGCGGTGGGAGTATACCACCTCGCCGGTCTGGCCGTTGCAGACTCCAGGGCTCCCGATTCCCAGAAATCCGCAGCGCTCCGGGCTGATTCCCGCCCGCTTCATCACCGCCGTCACACTCCGTGCCATGAGGGAGACTCCTTCTCTCCAGTCAGCCGAAAATCCGGCAGCCGTCTCCTCCTCCGCCACAATCCGGCAGTTTTCATCCACGATCCCGGTCCTGACAGATGAGGCCGCCAGAATCATTCCGATTCGATACGTTTCCTCCATCATAGTCCCTCCCTCCGCCTGTCCATGCGGCGGCAGGCGCCGTCCTCCGGCTTCAGTTCCAGATGAATATCCTCCAGATCCCGAGCCTTAAAATGGATATCCACCCATGCGGGACGCGGCAAATGGTTGACCGCCATCACCGCCCAGCCGCTCTCCGTCTCCAAAAGGCGGACCACCGGGGCACGTGAGACGATCCCTCTCTCGGCTTCCGAGATTTGGATGCGCTCAATCAGCTCATATCCTCCCGGCTCCATAAAGCGGGTCAGAAACGCTCTGGTACCCGGGTCACCGCCGCCGTCCCTCTCATACTGACAGGAGGGATAAGTTCCGATCCAGACCGCACGTCCAGTTCCCAAATCCCGCACCGCGACGGCCGGCTCCCCGTCCTCAAACCGGGCCGCCACCCTGGCACTCTCTCCCGGAGTGATGAGCTGGCGGTAAAAGCTGCCTGTAATGGTGCTGTCATCCTCCTCCCAGACTGCGTTCACTGGTCCAAAGTCCCGGATTCCCTGTATCTCCCTGTGGTTTACATCAAACAGCCGTCTTAGCGCCGCACTCTTCTGATCCAGCAGCCCGTCCGTTTTATAAAGTCCCGGACATGCCTCCGACACCAGCGTCCCGCCCCGTCTCACAAACTCTTCAAACACCTCGGTCTCCCTGCCCGAGAGCACCAGCGCCATGGGCAGATACAGGCATCGGATACCGCTTTCCAGCAGCTCGCCGATATGGTCCTGATGGACAAAACGGACCGGAATTCCGCTTTCATAGGCGGCTTTGTAAACCCCGCTGAGACTTCCGGCATACATCTCCTCCCGCCTCTCCGACGCAAAGCAGAGTACATCCGTATCCCGCGAAACATAGATCCCGTTGACCGGCAGAACCCTTTTGGCCCGGTCCAGCCAGGGCTGATCCAACTCCCGCACCAGTTCTCCAGCCGCCAGGCTCCGGGGCGTATCCTCCCCCCTCAAACCCGGTGAGCCCAAACCCCGGCGACTCAATCCCCGCAGGTTCCGGGGCATACTGCCAGTAGACGCTTCCCTTCCCTCCTGCCGCGGCCGTATTCCAATTCCAGATTCTCACATCCCCCGGAGTTGGCACCTCCCCGCCCAAAAGACCGGGTTTTCCCGCTCCGCCCTGAAGCTCCACCTGATAAAACAGCTTCCCGTGAGCCGCCTCGGCGATCATCTCGCTGTGGATAAGATGGCGGTAGGGATGGCCTTCCCCCATCAGCCACTTGGGGAAGCTGGACAGCCCAAACCAGTCCACCTCCTTCGCCAGCAGAAACTCATCTCCCAGCTCATTGGCCAGACCTCCCACGATCCGGTTTCCCAGAATCCCGCTGTAGGCCACATGAGTCTGCAGCTTCTTGTCCGGAGCTCCCTCTCTGGCCGCCTGAACCCGGATTCTCAGCCAGCGCCGCAGATTGCAGAGCCAGAATTTACGCCAGTCCAGCATATCCGCCCAGGTGCCGAATCTGGGCGGAGGCGCCACCCGCTCCCAATCCGTGTAAGTCCGATACCATGCCCGGTTTAACGCCTCCAGGTTCTCATACCGCTCCCTCAGCCATTTCCGGAAGGCTTCCTTAGAATATTCGCAGTAGCACAGCATATCCGAGCGGTAATCATACATGGGCTCCAGATGGGGTTCATTCCACACGTCGATGGCGATCACCGCCTCCTCATCCCTGTAATGTCTGGCGGTCTCCCGTATAAAATCAGCCGTCATTTGAGCGAATTGCGGATTATCCATGCAAAGCCCCGGCCAGTCGCCGCTTGGCAGATTGGCCGGTCCTCCGTAGTCCACGGTCCTCCCGTCCGCCGTGCGGTAGAGCTTCTCCTCCCTCCCGTCATAGGTCCAGTAGGGCGCACCCTCCGGAATGGTGTTGAGGATAACGGAAAGCCCAGCCTCCTTCGACAGTCTCACAAGCTCATCCAGCTCTTTAAAATCATAATTTCCCGGCGTTCTCTCGATCCAGTTCCAGACGGCCCAGTGCTTCACACAGCGAAAGCCCAGCTCCCTCATATGTTCCAGATCCCTTTTCCAGCAGTCCCTGGCCGGAAATGGAGGCCGGTAATATTGCGCTCCGTATAACATCTATCTTCCCCCTAACCTTTGACGGCTCCCGCCGTCATACCGCTGACTAAATATTTCTGCATAAAAAAGCCTACGATAATGATAGGAACCATGGTAATCGTGGCCGCCGCGCTGCATTTTCCCCAGTCCACGGACACGGCGCCCACATACCGGGCCACTCCCACGGTCAGAGGGTAGGTCCTCAAATTGGTCAGCTGCAAAGAAAACACCAGCTCATTCCACGACGTCTGCATAACCAGGATCGTGGCCGAGGCCATGGCCGGCTTTAAAAGCGGCATGATGATCTTCCAGAACGCCTTCATCCTGCTGCATCCCATGACGCTTGCGGACTCCAAAAGCTCCGTGGGGATATCCCGTATAAAGCTGGCCATCAGCCAGGTGACAAACGGCAGGCTCATACAGCTGTGGGCAAGCACCGGAGCGATGTAGGTTCCTGTCAGCCTCATCCGGTTCATCATCATAAACAGCGGAATCAGGATCGTGATGGCCGGGACCATTTTCCCCAGCAGCAGCACGTTGGACAGATGCTGTCCCAGGGTTGAGCGGAACAGCTTCATGCCGTAGGCGGCCAGCGTGCCGAGAAGGATGGTGAGTACCGTGACCGAACATGCAATCACCGTAGAATTGATAAAGTATTTGGTGAAATTATCCAGGGTCAGGATTTTTACATAGTGGGAAAATACCGGCTGAAATATAAGCTGCGGCGGCATGATCTTCATGTCCAGCGTGCGGCGGAACGAGTTGGATACAACGATATAGACCGGCACCAGCGTCCAGATCAACGCCACGGCAAACAGCGCCGCGATCAGCAGTTTTTGATACCATTTTTTCTTAAACTTCATACGAGTCTCCTCCTACTCCTTATATTTACTGAGATTATGCCGTATAAACGGAACTCCGAATATAAGGAATGTCACAATCATAGCGATAAACGACAGCGCCATGGCATAGCTTAGATTGGATTGCTCAAATGCCTGGCTGTAGGCATAGATACTCATGGACACGCTGGAGTTGTTGGGTCCGCCCCCGGTGAGGGAATAGATGATGTCGAACACCTTCAGCGTATCCACGCCGCTGATCAGCAGTACCACCATATACACATCCTTCAGGAGGGGAAATGAAATCTCCCAAAAGCTTCTAAACGCTCCCGCTCCGTCCACATAGGCTGCCTCATAGTATTCCTCAGGTATGGAGAGAAGCCCCGCGGTCATGACGATGATGACAAAGGGAACCACCTGCCACCAGTGGGCGATCACCGTGCTGAGCAATGAGGTGGAGGCCCCTGTCACACCCGGAAACTCCTGGATTCCCACTCCGAAAAAGCCGAGAAACCAGTAGAGAATTCCTTTTACATCATAGATATATCTCCAGATCAGACCTACGATAATGGGGGATACCAGAAGGGGAATCGTGACGATCGGGCGCAGAAATCTGCCCAGACGCTCACTGACCTTTAAAAGCATCACCGCACCGATGGTCCCAAACACCAGATCGCCGAGCGTTGCTCCGAACGAAAACAGAATGGTGTTGACCACCGCTCTTTTTGCCGTTCCATCCCGGAAAAATCGAAGGTAATTTGCCACTCCCACAAAGCTTTCGCGAAAATCGGTCCCTCCAAATCCCACATCAAAAAAGCTGAGAATCAGACCGTAGGCCAGGGGTACAATCATAATCAACAGGATCATTAACAGCGCCGGCAGCATCAAAAGCGTAGGCAGCAGATCGCCCTTTTCCAGCGAAAATCTAAATTTCTTTCCCATTATGGCACCCCACATTTCTTATATAAACACCGTTTCCGGCTTTACTTGGAAAAATCCACATCCCGAAGCTGTTCCTCAAGATCCTTCAAAACCGCCGCCGGATCGTCATCCGTGGACGCGATCTCAGACAGAGCCACGGTCAAGTTCTCCTTTAAGGTTCCCCAGCTCTTCAGAGCAGGGTCCATCTTTCCATTGGACAGTTCTTCCATCACTACCGGCAGATAAGGCGTCTTATCAAGGACTTCCGGGTCATTCGCCAATGAATCGATGGCGCTGATCTGCTGATCCGCCAGGGTCTGCTTCTTCTCCGTATCGTAGCTGGCCATCCAGGAACACAGATCAAAGGCCGCTTTCGGGTTGGAGGAATTCTTTGCTACCGCCCACACCCAGAAGGTATTGCAGGCCGCCGCCTTGCCGCTTTTTTCCGGAAACCGGCGCATATTTGACCGTGTCCACGATCAGGGATTTGTCCGGGTCGGAATTCTGGTTTGCCAGGCCGCTCATGATAATGCCGATGGGCGCGTCCTTCGTTCTGACCGCTTCCGCCACCTCGTCGTGATGCCAGGCCAGGCAGCCGTCAACCGAGTTCTGTACCAGACGGTCATAGACATCGGCAGCATAGACGCAGGCTTCACTTGTCAGATTCAGCTTCCCATCCCCGTCAAAATAGTTGCCGTCATCCGAATACAGCAGCTGGGAGAACAGCGTTGTGGAGGCGCTTCCCTGCTTGGCCGGAACAGCGATTCCGCTCCCCTGCTTCTTAAAATGCTCTGCAATCTGAATCAGCTCCTCCGCATTCTCCGGCGCCTTTAATCCCTCCTGATCAAAAACCTCCGAGTCGTAGGCCAGAATCAACGTCTGGGCAAAGGTCGGAAAACCGTAGATCTTGCCGTCAAATGTACAGCCGTCCATCAGTCCCCTGGAGTAGATTCCGGTATCGATTCCCGCTTCCGCTATATAATCGTCGAGGGGGATGATATATCCACTGTCCACATACTCCTTCATCCACTGGCTGTTCACCCACACCACATCATAATTGCCGGAACCGGGGGCCGCCTGAAACGATGTGAGCTGCTTTTGTTTCAAATTGCCGTAGTCTACGTCGTCCACGGTCACCTGACTGTCCGTGTATCCCTCGCTTATCACGGATTTCTGAAGGTCCGCATGAGGCCCCGCCCACACGGATACCAAAAGCTCTGACGCTTCCCCGGAAGCTTTCTCGGCCGAAGTCTGCCCGCTGTCCGCCTCCGTTTTTCCGCCGTCTGCCGCCGGAGCCGAAGTCTGCCCTCCCCCTCCGGAGCACCCGCTTAATACTACCATCGCCGCCATTGTAACTGCCAATAAATTCTTCTTCATGATCCTTTCCTCCTATCCCAATTTTATATGTTCCGCCCCATATGCAGCAAACCTCCGGAGCCACTCCTCCTTCTGGCCGGCTGACGCACCGGGTCCCTCATAACGCTTTACTT
>Ga0192243_10086_pt1 | contig 37918 bp, 45 predicted proteins | sample Koala_Koa27_K3_FD_131233 | JGI IMG/M metagenome (GOLD analysis project Ga0192243, IMG submission 131233) | Enriched cells from koala feces incubated with labeled cellulose particles, San Francisco Zoo, California, United States - Koala_Koa2-7_K3 ... | reverse complement strand
AGCGTTACGCAGGCGTTTCATTCGTGTTACAAAGTAACGCTCTCATCAATGTTGCATTTTTGCTGCATTAGCGTCGTGTTCGTGTTGCATCCGTGTTGCAATGCAACGCTCCCCCCGCCGCTTTCTCTCTGACTCTCACTCTCTTTCTTACTATTATTCTTTCTCTATCTCTTTCTCTGGTGGACAAATGGCGGACAAATGTCCTCTCATTCTTTCTCAGTTTCAAGTTCTTTGTTTTTCGATCTCGCCTCCCGTTTTCGGTCTGCCTCACCAGAGGACTTACCAACCATCAGTTCAATATCTGTCATATACAAAGTTCCGTCCGCACACGGTTCCACAAGCCCCAGCCCCTGAAATATTTTCAACGCGTTCTCCACCAGCTCAATCTTATGCCCTGTCAGTTTGGCGATAACTTCCGGTGTGTATGGAAAATTTTCGTTCACCTGGAGTTTCCCATTGTTTTTCAATGATTTCAGATACAGCTTCAGCAAAAGATCAGTGTACAGGTAGCCATCCGGCAATGCCTGGAGCAAAACAATGGAATCATTTTCAAAAAAGGTGTCTTTTAGTTTCAAAAAATAATATTTTCGGTTTTCCGACATGATATTCTCTCCCTTCGTCTTCCCTCTCCCCTGTCGACATTTAGAAGCCGCTTTTCGTGGGAAAAGGATAATGATATTGCATTTCCTTCGAGTGCGTTTCAAAAATATTTAATTTATAAGGCTTCCGGAGGCCCTAAAGCGTGACATCGCTCCCTTTGCCTGCGCTTGCGCTCCCTGGCCCTCTGCTTTTTCATACGGGCGGCGCAGGTCTGGCAATACTTCCCACGGTTAGATTTCGGGACGAACCACGCGCCACAGATGGCGCAGGATTTCCGATCTTCCCTGCGTAAGAGCGCCGCTTCCAGTTCCGCATCCAACGGCAGCACAGCTTCCCAGAACCATTTGCAGCAGAGGGAAAGACTGATACTCTGGACACAGACGCAGGTGTCTCCCCGCTCCAGCAGGATGCAGTTTCCATCCTCATAGTTGCAGCACTCATGCACCAAGTGGCGCATGGCACGGTACTGGCGATAATTGAATTCAATCCGTTTGTTATCTTGCTTGCTCATGAAAAATCTCCCTTCTGTATTTTTTATGGGGACGGAAAATCGTGATTTTGTCCCCCCAGGCCGTCCGAAAACCACAATAAAAACAGCCACTTTCTTCGATCTGGTACCTTAAAAACTGAATAAATTACACAGCTGATCTTAAAAGTGGCTTCTATAATTATTGTAAAACTGTTTGATGGACTATGCTTCAACCATCAGTTCCATCATCTTATTAAACCCAAGCAGGTTTTTGGCTCTTGTTATGTTATAACCAAGACATAAGAGTGCAAACTCTCCATCGACCTTTCGCATCCCGCGCAGCAGGAAAAAGGTTGACCCCATTGTTCTTTTTATTGTCCCGAAGGGATGCTCTGACAGGCACATCCTCTGCGCCATTTTTTCCCGGCTCGGACGGAACTTAATCTTAACTACTTTGATCTTTTGATAATGGTAGCCCGCCTTTCCCGGCTTCCCTTTCGGGCCGGCTTCCGACCCTGATGCTTCCTTCCACCCTCTGCACGGTTTTTCAAGACAATCCTTTGTGAAATCAATTTCTTTCCACTGGTTTTTTCCTTTATAGCAGCGGTTCCGGTTTGGACAATGCTTACAGGCATTCTTATTGGAATACCGGATGTTCCCGTTTTTTTTATGCTTTTCTGGCGAAGGATCTCTCCCTGCGGGCAATACACAAGGTTTCGCTCCGGATCTCTTACGAAGAAACCTTCCTCTGCCCTCGATTTCATCTGTTCCGGCGTTCCGTATATTCCCTTCAGAGTACCTGTTCCCGGTTCAGTTTCTATCTTCCTGCGCACCTCTTCTACGCTGATTTTATCAATCACATCCTGATACGCATCCGGTATCTTTCCGGCATGCAGACATTTTTTTAGTTCTTCTGCATCCGTGCTGGCTGTATCCGCTTCAGCATCTTTATACGGCATCTCCAGTTCATATACATCCTGGCCGTCATCCATGATCACATGTGGAATGATACCGTTTTCCAGACATTCAGCCATGTCTTCCTTTTTTTCGTATCCCTTATCCGCTACGACTTCCAGGATTTCTCCCGGTGTTTTTTTCACGAATTGCTTCCATCGTCGGCATCAGCTGCCCATGGTCTGTCACCTGATTTGTCATCTGATAATCCCGGATTAAATGCGTTTCGGAATCTACAGCTGTCTGCGGGTTATAGGCCACATCAAAACCATTCTTACTTTTCATGAGCCTGGCATCCGCATCTGTCAGGGACATCTGCGTTGCTCCGCTTTCCTCCATCATCTGCTGGTATGCTTCATATCTGGCAAGCCGTTCCTGTGCCTCGGCAAGTTTTTCTTCAATCACTTCCCTGGTCAGCTGATCCGGCATCTCCTCAAGATCTTCCTTCTCATCCATATCTTTCAGGATCCGGAGATACTCATCTGTATGGGCATTCAGCCATGTGATCCTGTCGTCAAGCTTATTTTTAGTGAAGTTTGCATTCCTGGAGTTGTTCGCTGCAAATTTGCTTCCATCGATAGAGGTAAATCCCCATTCAACGGCACCAGACAGGCGCCGGTTAAATTCATGGAAGATCTTTTTCAGGCAGTCGATGTTATCCTTACGAAAATCTGCGATCGTCCGGAAATCCGGCTCTACTCCTCCGATCATCCATTTCACTTCCATGTTGATCTTACATTGTTCTGCAAGCTTTCTGGAACTCCGGACAGATTTGCAATTTCCATAGATATAAAGTTTGAAGAGCCCTTTCGGGTCATAGGCCGGCCTGCCTTCTTTTGCAGCTGTTTTCACTCCGTATTCTTCTACATTAAGGGAGTTTACAAATGCATCAGTAAGACGGGCTATGCTGTCTTCGGCCACAAAAGAATCCCACGAACAAACCATCATCTGGCTTCTGTCAAAAGTCGGTACATACGGCATAATCACTACCTCAAGGTTTTTTTGATACTCTGATTATACCATATCTGGCTATAAGACGCTCATTTTTCTGTGTACTTTATTCAGTTTTCAAGGTTCAGATATATGTCAATCACCCCCTTAAGGGGTGAATCAACCCTTAATATTAAAATTTGCTTACTTTGTTAGTTTTCGGACAGCCTGCCCCGGAAGAAAATTTTTTTTAATAAAAAAGTCCCTCTACTTTTTAGATGGGGACGGATAGGGAGTATACTCGTTAAAATTTTTTTAATTTTTTTCGGGATTGTGAAATCGGACAGATTCGATTTCGTTTGTGACATGAAAATAATTTGCCGTTTTGCTCTGCGACACAGGTGTTAGCAAAAATTCCGGATGCTGAGAATGGGCACAAAAAAGCCGCAGGACTTTGAAAAATCTCTGCGGCTTGTTATGGAAACATATTCAATTTTTCAATTAATGACCGTACACGATTAAAACTATACAACTTATTGTAGTCCGGTATATTCTGGGATACCTATCCATTGCTTTCTTTTTGAACCTGTCAGAAATTCCGACAGGTTGCTGCCTCATTCAATTCACCGCTCTCATAAATGTGCTGTATACTCCCTTTGCCGAAAACAATAACCTACTCTGAAAAGGAATCAACTCAAGCATAAGGAATTGATGTGATATCTGTCTTCATCTCAATAACAGAAGTCTTTTTCATACAAGTCGAGAGCAAGTATCGCCTCGTTTAACATTAACTCATTTTCATGGTTATGTTATAGAGGCAACTTGTTGGGGATTGCTATTCCCCAAACCCTCGCGACAGCTTCGCTATAACCGTTCTTTCATCGGTTCCTGCCACTGGCAGTCACAGCTTTGATAAAGCCCAAATTTATCAAAGGGATTCTGTTTGCAATCAATCACTCAAGTGGCACGGATTTTTCCTGACAAAACAATCCAAAAATAAATAATGCAGATTGCCCATATAAACCTGTCTCAGAATCTGATAATGCCTCTGCCGTTCTTGAAGTATAGAACTGATCCAACGCCTCTTCTTCTGATATATGAAACTTCTCCGCGATCATCCGGACAATTTCCGGTATCAGCGTTGCTTTTATCGTAGCATGTGCCAATTTTTTACACCTCCACAATGTAACTTTCTACAAATATCAATTCAGCCAGGGCTGCTTCTGTACAGAAAGCAATCTGATTATTAATCTTTTCGAATTTCAGCCGCTCCACAGCGTCCTCTTTTCTCATAATCCCCTGCACGACATAAGACACCGTCTCGCCTACATTGTCATTTGCAATTTTTCCAGTTACAATATCATAATCATGACGATATCTGATGTCACTTCGACACTGCACTACCATATCCAGCCAGTCCAGCGAAGCATCACGAAAAATCTTCTCTTTCAGATTATGACTTTCGCTCCATTCATATACATTTACAACTGCCTGTTCTTTTTTTCTATTGAGCCGCGTCTGAACCTTCGCACGGCGAACAGCCCATCGCTCAGCCTGCTCTTTTATATCTGTAGTATAAAAAGCAAATCCAAAATCTCTGCCAACTTCATTGGCGATAATTTGTGGATTCCGTATCTCCAGCGTTGTTCCATGATACACTAACATGCCAAGTCACCTCCCAGATACTGGTTGATAAACTGCATCATGTATTCCAGACTCATACCATGAAGGTCTTCATAATCATCACAGAGCATGTCCAGAACTTTTTCTCTTTTGAACAACTCATATACTTTTTCGCTTGGCTGATTCGTTCGGTCAGCATAATATTCAACGCAAAAAGATACAAAAGATATTTTACTCATACAATCATCTCCTCAACTGTGCCTGCAATTCCTGAAAACTTTCTACAGCGCTTCGCAAGTTCTCAATAATGTCACCTGCCAACTCATCCGGAGATGGCAGATTATCCAGATCGGCGAGGGATTTGTCCTTAATCCAGAAAATATCCAGACTGGTTTTATCCCTCTCCATGATTTCCTCCGCGGAGAATTTGCGCCAGCGTCCATCCGGATTTTCTTCTGACCAAGTTTCATGGCGCTCGAAATGATTCTCCGGATGATAGCAGGAAATAAAATCCTGTAAATCCGCATCAGTCATAGGATGTTGCTTCAGCGTAAAATGTACATTAGTGCGCAGATCATAAATCCATACCTCTTTGGTCTGTCTGTCCGGGCTGGCAGGACGCTTATCAAAGAAAATCACATTCGCTTTAACGCCAGGTTTATAGAAAATACCCGTAGGCAAACGCAATATCGTGTGAAGATCAGTCGTTTCCAAAAGTTTCTTCCGCACAATCTCCCCTGCTCCGCCCTCAAAAAGGACATTATCCGGTACGACAACGGCAGCGCGCCCTGTCGCCTTCAAAATAGTATTGATATGTTGCACAAAGTTTAACTGCTTGTTGGACGTGGTCGTCCAGAAATCCTGACGATTGTAAGTCAGATCTTCCTCTTCCTGCTCTCCTTCCTCGTTCGTCACAGTAATGGATGATTTTTTCCCGAAAGGCGGATTCGTCAGACAATAATCCACTCGATAACCGGGATCAGTCAGAAGAGCGTCACCCAGTGTGACCGGAACTGTTCCGTAAATATCACCTATATTATGCAGATAAAGATTCATCAAGGCTGTCTTGAACGTCGTCGGCACAATCTCATTTCCGTAAAATGTCTCATTTTTCAGAAAAGTCTTCTGCTCCCGATCCAGGGAATAATTGTCTGGATCAGAAATGAACGACTGACAAGCAAGAAAAAATCCGCCGCTACCACAACAGGGATCTGCGATGGTTCTCATCGGCTCCGGACGAACGCAGGCTACCATTGCCCGAATCAACGGACGCGGCGTGAAATACTGTCCGGCTCCGCTCTTCACATCCTCCGCGTTTTTCTGAAGAAGCCCCTCGTAAATTTCTCCCTTCACATCAGAAGACATGGCGATCCACTTTTCCTTGTCAATCATCTGTACAACACGATAAAGAATTGCGGCACTGCTAATCTTATTAACCGCACCCTTAAAAATCTTCCCAAGGATGCCTCCCTGTTCTCCCAGCTTCTCCAGCGTCTTTTTATACTGTTCCTCCAGTTCCGCACCCTTGAGACTGTTCATATCAGACCATGTGAAGCCCGCTGGGATTCCCGTTTCCCGCTGATAAGGAGGCTTCGCGTACTCATCCGACATTTTCAGGAAAATAAGGTAGGTCAACTGCTCCAGATAGTCGCCATAAGAAACGCCGTCATCACGGAGGGGATTGCACAGACCCCAGACCTTGGAAATGATTGTTGAAGTCTGTTCACTCATCAGATAAGCCTCCCTTCAAATGCTTCTTTCAAAATACTCTTCCGCATGGCATCAGCCTGAGCAAGAACGGTATCAACGTTTTTTTCGATGCTCTCGCAGACGGATAGACGGGATTCGATCAAGGAAATCAACTGATGTTGAACATCTACGCTTGGAATAGGAATTTGAAGGTTTCCATACTCTGTAACATTAAGATGCCCCTGTGCAGCGCCATGCTGATTTTTCTTAACGATATGAAGCCCATATGGAGAATTTGTGTAATAAGCAAGGTATTCTGCCAGTATTTTATCTTGTTTTGGAACTGCAATAACAACATCAATCGCGTTATAGCCGTTATATCGTTTGGAAACAACGGACGCCATTCCTAAATTAACACCAGATCTTGCAATTAGTACATCTCCTGTATGAACCTCACTTTTTTTGTTCTTTGCGTGTCCTGTAGCAGAAATCATAGCCCAGTCTTTATCCTCAATGTAATTTCTACGAACATTGGCATTTCTAAATGCTCGAACCCCATTGGATTCGACATAATATTGTGTGGGCTTAATTACGATTCCAACTTTTATTTCATAACACACACTCTTAATGGTAGCTACATGACATTCAGTTTCGATGCAATCAAACGACTCTTTCAACACCGCCTGCCGATACATGGTCAACTGCTTTTTCGTAGTTTGCAATGTCTCTACTGCCTTATCCAGTTTGGAAAACAGTTCTTCGATCCGCGTAACAATCTGTTCCTGTTCTGAGAGGGCCGGAATACTGACTTTAATCTTTGAATATTGCTGAATCCAATACCGCTTATGTGTGCTGTGATCAAACTGGATAATCTGCATACGATAATAAATATACTTTGGCAGCACCAATTCCGTATTCACATGCAATATTTTCATCGCTGTTGATTTTACTTTAAATTTAAAATTCACATATTGACTGGCCGTAGTAAAATCATCAAAAATGATTACCGGCAACTGATCAAAAATCCCAAAATCTTCATTCGTATATCCCAAAACAAACGATTTTCCAGCCGTTAATACGGGGATATTATAGGAATCATCATAAGCTGTCGATTCTACAATATAGTTTGTGGGCTGTTCATATAACAGCAGTTCCCCTAACTCATAGCTTGTACTTTCTGCCATATTAGTATCCTTTTGCCTGTCTCTTTGCATAGTCAACCATAAGCTTGTACATCTCTTTCTGTTCTAAAGTCCAATTTGCGGAATTATCCGCCATTTTCTTCAGCAGTTCGCAAGCCATATCCATTTCCCTTTCTGACAATTTTTTCGGATAACTGCCTCCCATTGCCAGTGCAAACAATCTGGCAAAACAAAACATTTCATCAAAATTCATAAAAAGCCTCCCCTTACGCTACCAACTCCCGATTCATCTCCGCCAAAATCTCCTGATACCCATCCCCAAAGGCATCATAAAACCCCAGCAGCCCGCCCTTCCGATCAAAGGGCATCAAATCCAGATCCTCCGGCAGAATACTGAGTGAAGCCGCGATATGATCTTTAATCAGTCGCAGCCAATCCATCTGTTCCTCCGTGAAATGCACAGCGCCCGTATTGCGGCGCAGCGTCCACTGCATAAAGTTATAATTTACTCTGTCCGCAAAAGGCGTAAGCTGATCCGTATATCCCATCGCAAAACGAATGACGGAAATTAAATCCGTGATTTTGGCCATCGTGCCGCGCTTTACTTTATCCGGTTGCCGAATCGCATAGCAATCCCACAGGCGCTCTATCGTGATACCCTTTGCTTTCAGTTTTTCATATAGGGCTTTCAATTGTTCCACAGCCATTGGGCGATCCGCGTATTTCTGATCATAGATAATGCGCAGGGCAATAATCTCGTCTTTATTTTCTTCGATAAAATCCTGGAAGGAAGCAATCACCCTATCGGCATTTTCCTCTCTCTGTGTATCGTACCCGACATAAATCACCGTATCCAGATTCACATTGTCAATAATCTGGTCATGACTTCGCCGAACATTCTCTATATATTCACGAACATCCGGATTCTGAAAAGGTGCTACTGCTTCTTTGATAAGATTTTTCTGCACCTCCATCAATTGCTCATCGTCCGGTTCAATAACACCGATATTGGCCTGAGTCCTGTCACGAATAACATCTTCATCAAAAGCATTCAACAAATTTTCAGCAATCTTTCCTGCTGGCGCACCAATCCTTCTCTCAAACTGTTTACGTTCCGTGTTTGACAACTGGCTGTTCAGTCTTATGAGCCTATTTGCCAGCGAAGTCAGCGTATTCTCGTCCTTAGATCCCAAAGCCACATTCATCATCAGCTCTTTCATGGAGACTGATGGTTTACGTTCCAACGGACGGGTATCGCTCTTTCTGGATTTTGTCACACCCACAGCGTCAATGATAACGAAGTGATCTTTATTTCCAGTTGCCGATGGGGTGACCTTTTGCAGATCATCCAGTGCAAGTACACGTGTTCCGCGCCCTATCATCTGTTCATAATAATTTCTGCTATGTACATCCCGCATGAAAATCAGACATTCAATCGGCTTCACATCTATCCCTACAGCGATCATGGACACCGTGACAGCAATACGTGGATAATAGTCATTTCGGAAGGAACTAAGCGCCGCTTCCGGATTGTCAGCCCTATAAGTGATTTTCCTGCAAAACTCGTTTCCTTCTCCAAACTCATCTCGGACAATCTGAATAATATCATCTGCATGGCTGTCATCCTTGGCAAATATCAGCGTTTTGGGAACTTCCTTACGATGGGGATACAAGGATGTAAAAACATTTTCTTTGAAAGTACGTATAACAGCGCGAATCTGGCTCGGATTCACCACTGCCCTGTCCAATTTTCCCTTATTAGTTCCTGTGTAATCCTCGTCCTCATCCATCTGCTGCCATCGTTTTGCTCTGGAAAGGCGGTCTCGATACTCAATCAACTGTTTCATCAAACGCGCACCGTTTTTTGTGATGTCCGTCTCAATCAGGAAAATGTCCTCGCCAACATTTACCCCGTCCACAATCGCTTGTTCTCTGGTATATTCACTGACCACGTTTTCATTGAAAAAAGCAAAGGTTCTCTTATCCGGCGTAGCGGTGAGTCCAATAATAAAAGCGTCAAAATAGGTCAGCACCTGACTCCATACATTATAAATGGAACGATGACACTCGTCTACAATGATGCAGTCAAAGAATTCCAGTGGATATTTTTTATTATAGACGACTTCTCTGGGGGATTGACTGTCCGCTGTAATAAAATCCGCAAAAGATTCTTCCTCCGCGCCCTCGTCCAACTCCTCACCTTTTAAAATCGAATACATTCGTTGAATCGTACTGATGCAAATGTGTGTACCGTCGGGAATAAAAGAATTCTTAAGTCTGCACACTCCGTAGATTCTGGAAAAACTTCGGGGATCTTCATTCGGTGTATAGGCCAGAAATTCACGCTCCGCCTGTTCTCCCAGGCTTTTAGTATCTACAAGAAAGAGAATACGGTTCATTTTTGCATATTTAAGCAACCGATAAGCCGCCGTGATCGCCGTGAACGTTTTTCCCGCCCCAGTGGCCATCTGCACCAGCGCCCGCGGCCTGTTTTCTGCAAAAGAATTGTCCAGGTTGCGGATTGCATTTACCTGACAGGCACGAAATCCCGTCTCATCCAGTTCTGGGAAATGCTTCATATTGTTTCGGATCGTATCGGGTTGCGCCAGCAAAGCGCGCAATGTTTCCGGTCTATGGAAAGAAAATACTGTACGGGATCGATATTTTATATCTTTATAATCCGTAAACCGAACCAACTTGTCCGTCGCTTCATAGGCAAAACGGATTTCATAATCCTGCTGCACCCACTTGAAAATGCTGTTTGCATAACGAGAAGATTGCATCTCTACAACCGTAATATTTTCACCCTCGGAACTTTTCTTGGCTTCTACCACGCCCACTGGCATGCCATCTACAAAAAGTGCGTAATCTACCGGTCCGGTACTAGTTGGGAATTCCCGAACAGCAACGCCGGAAGACGCTGTTAAGTTCAATCTGTTTTTATCCTGAACCACCCAGCCGGATTGTTCTAACTTTTTATCTATTACCTGGCGTGCCTGTTCTTCCGGGGTCATTGCTCCAACACCTCCTACTTATAAAAAACCTATAACAACTATATAATTAATTATATCTTAATCGCATCAAATACCATGTCAATATAGCCTTTTTTCTTGATATTAATCTATACATTTAATCTTGCTGCTTGCCTTGTTATAAGTAACAATTCATTGCACGAACTGTACCTAGCATCAATATTACTTGATAAACATTTCATTATTACCTCAATCTCTGTAGGTTTGAGTTGTTGATTCGCCTGTTCCAAGTACTCCCTCATGTCACTTCCGCTGGGCGCTTTTCCACACAAAAGGTAATACCATATTGCTCCAACAGAATAAATATCACTTCTTGGATCTTTCAATTTAGGATTCTGCTGTAAAATAGGATCAATAAAAACGCCCCCTGCAATATGCTCTCCTGTTTTTGTTAGTTTAGTATGATTGTCTGTATCAAGAAAGGCGCTTACTCCAAAATCAATAATCTTGAACATTCTCTCTGGTTCTGAATACATAACATTTCTTGGTCTTAGATCTCTGTGAATCATACCGTAATCATGAGCATGCTTTAATCCTGAGAGGATATGATGAATAACAATTGCACTTCTGGAAAATGTCATATTCCCTTCTTTTTCCTTTAACTCTTCCAACGTGTATCCTTTAATATACTCCATTCTTATATAAGGCTTCCCATCATCTGTTCTACCAGCATCATAAATCCTTGCAATGTGAATATTATTCAATGAAAATAGCATTTTCGCTTCCCTAAAGAATCTTTTTTCACCTTCAGCTTGTTCGTCTGATGAAGCAAACACCGGTTCATATATTTTCACCGCAAAATCCATATCAAGATAAACATTATGATATTTATGAACTGTACCATATCCACCATTTCCTAATTGCTCTTCCTTTTCATACTCATGAAGCTTCATGAATGGATCGTTTTCTTTTTCTAAACATTTAGTCAATTCACTCATCTGAGTATTGATTAGTGCTCGTCTCCCTGCATAATGCGAATCTTGTGCCTGCATATAACTTCTAAAATCACTAGCCGTATGATTACTTTTTATAAAAGAAGGAATGTGTTCCTTGAGTTCGGGCACCTGCATTAATATATCCCTGCAACGCTTATAATCCTTTTCAGACATATCTCCGCTTGTTGCCTTTGCAATTAATCCACTTTTGAATTCATCAATCAAATCACTTATAGCATTTTTATCCATCTTATCAACTACCCCAACACCAAAAAATCTATAACTATACACTTCTCTTCCAGATATGTATTGTCTAACATATAATTCATATCCATCTATTCGTAATAAATCATTAACCTTATTAAAAAACTTCCTCCACTCACCCTTTTCGTTTCGAACCATTGGATGAAATATTTCGCAAATGAATCTCAAGAAAATCTCATCGTCTCCTTTTTGGAGCGAAAACCTTTCATCTTGAAATACCCAGCAATAAGGAAAGTCATTATTATTAATCGTATGACGAATAATATCTCCCTTTGCATTTTCATGTCTGGGATCATTACTTTTCATTTTTTCTAAATCATATAGTCGCTCTAAAAATTCTATTTCTTCAAGCCTCCCATAGTAAGGGTATTGTACTACCCGTGGTTCAAGCCAGTCATTCTCTGTATATCCATCCCGAAATAATTCATATATATCTCGCCTTGTTAATTCTGATATTAACTCCATAAATATCTCCATTTATATCGGAATAATTATTTTATGCAGAAAACTTCGTTCTGTTACGAAAGTAAAATGTCATCCGAATACAACATGTTATTAATATTCCGTTTAAATCATGTAAATATCTTCAATAATATAGACTCATCTGTTTTTCTATATTTTTAATTTAATATTCCCCAAACCTGTGCCAGCATTTCCTCTACAGACTCTTCGACTCGCTCATTCCTATCATCACGCAATGAAATTGCCAAGGAAAGCCTGTCCACATACTCTCCATCTGACAATTTCTTTGGATCATATCTCCATAATTCCAGAGCATATTGATCTTCAGAGCTTTGCAGTTGTTTTGAGGATACCCCCTCCCACGCCGCAATGCTGTCCGCAGCCAAGGCAGTTACGGTCGGCGAATTCAACATGGAATACTCTGAAAGTGCATGATAACCGCTGATAAGTAATTTCTCCTTCACATCAGCCTTAGGCGCATAAATTACCCGTTTCACCGGATTCCGGAAATAGTCCTTTGCCGTCGCAAACATTTCCTCCGGATTTTTCTCTGAAAGCAGAACTTTCTGTACTCCTCTTTTTTCTGTGTGTATCAGTCCCATTTCCTCCAGCTGTCTCGACGCCCGGGAAATAGAGGTTGGTGTAAAACCGAGTCTGTCAGATGCTTCACTTGCCATTAAATCTCCGCAGCCATGATAAATATAATAAAGCAGCAAAAGTTGTGCGGATGGAAGCATTGTTTCTGTCGTCTGCTTCTCCCCGTCACACCGTTCCTGAAGATATACCGCCATGAAAGGAAGATAAATCTGCTTTCCATCTACGATAAACGGAATCTTCTCACGAAGCAGATATTCCTTTTGACGATACGTAAGATATTCCGGCACAAGAACGACAGGCAATCCCACTGCTTTTTGTATTCGGTCAATATGCTTTTTAATTGTGCTTGCTGCATCTAACTCTGCTTTTGGATAAAGAAAAACCACCTCTTTACCATCCAATGCTACTCGCTGTATTCGATATCGCGCATGGATAAAGTTCGGCATAGATGTTATCTTACCGTCTTTATATATAGCGTGAATGCCCAGTACCCGATTTAGATATTCCAACGTTACCCTTTCCTTTCTTAACTTCCTTTTGTATTATAACTTATTTTTTGTTTTTAATCAATAAACTGATGAAATATGGCCATTTTAACTGCGGCTCTGCTATTAAATCAATCGCAAATTTTTACGATTGATTTTGCGGCTGTTTTTAATTATTTAAATAGTTGTTCCTGCAATAAACAATCCGCTCTACCATAGCCCTCTTTCTAATGGCATAGTAATCCCTTCCCGTTATCATTGGCACTTCGATTTTTTATAAAAATATGATCGTTCTCCACCAAAATCCAAATAATCATGTGATTTCTGTTGTATTTTTCCCAGTCGCCGCGTATAATAAAAATGTGATTACAGAACACCAAAACCCAAATAAAAATGTGATGGAGCGTATATATGGAACGATTTATTATAAACAAACTGCTGGCCTGGAAGAATTCTCCCTATCGCAAACCCCTGATCTTAAAAGGCGTTCGGCAGGTAGGCAAGACCTGGATTCTGAAAGAGTTCGGCAGCCGTTATTATGAAAACACAGCATATTTTAACTTCGATGAGAACGAGGAATACAAACAGTTTTTTGAAACAACCAAGGACGTAGACCGAATTCTGCAAAATCTGATGTTGGCCAGCGGCCAGAAGATTGTGCCGAAAAAAACTCTCATTATTTTTGACGAGGTACAGGACTGCCCTAAGGTTATCAACTCCATGAAATATTTCTGTGAAAACGCGCCGCAGTATCACATTGCCTGCGCCGGTTCTCTGCTGGGGATTGCCCTGGCAAAGCCTTCCTCCTTCCCCGTGGGCAAGGTCAACTTCATGCAGATTGACCCGATGACCTTTACGGAATTCCTGTTGGCAAACGGCGATGAAAACCTGGCAAAATATCTGGAAACAGTAAATACGGTTGAACCGATACCCGATGCTTTTTTTAATCCGCTATATGAAAAACTGAAAATGTACTATGTGACCGGCGGCATGCCGGAATCTGTAAAGATGTGGACAGAGGCACGGGATGTTTCCGCCATGCAGGAAGCCCTGTCTGGAATTCTTGGAGCCTATGAACGTGATTTTGCGAAGCATCCCAATGTCAATGAATTTCCCAAGATTTCGATGGTCTGGAAATCCATCCCGTCCCAGCTGGCAAAAGAGAACAAAAAATTCATCTATAAGGTTATCAAGGAAGGAGCCAGAGCCCGTGAATATGGGGATGCCCTGCAATGGCTGGTAGACGCCCGTCTGGTACACAAGATTTACCGCAGCACTGCGCCCGGCCTTCCTGTGTCCGCATACGATGATCTCTCTGCCTTTAAGATTTATCTGGTAGATGTGGGGCTGCTCCGCCGTCTGGCGCAGCTGGCACCGACTGCCTTTGGCGAAGGCAACCGCCTGTTTACAGAGTTCAAGGGTGCATTAACGGAAAATTTTGTCCTTCAGACTTTGGTCACACAGTTTGAAGTCGTTCCCAGATACTGGACACAGACAAATCCCCCTTATGAGGTAGATTTCCTCATTCAGCGGGAGAATGATATTTTCCCCGTGGAGGTTAAATCCGAAGCCAACACAACCAGCAAGAGCCTGAAGGAATTCAAGGAACTGTTTCCTGACAAAGTCAAACTCCGCATTCGTTTCTCTCTGGACAATCTGAAACTGGATAATGATGTGCTGAATATTCCGCTGTTCATGGCTGACCAGACCGATAGGCTAATCGGCTTAGCGTTAGAACAACGCTAACCTTGCAACCGTTAAATACAGTGAAAGCCTCCGCTGGCAGATCAATTTCCAACGGAGACTTTCTTATTTTCGTCATATCGAGGCTCTAGCCCAAATTGGTGCAGTTACTTAAATTCCATATCAAATGCCGGAGCCATTCTCTCAATCTCTCCTCTTGTAAGGCCATGTTTTTTTTGCCAATATCCTCCAATTATTTTCTACAATACCTCTGATTTCATCCATGCATACCCTCGCTTGTTTTTCAGTTATCCCAAACATAGACGCAACATCCAATGCCAACTCAAAATCGATTAAATTATTATTCTCATCCACATTTAAAGATAACACATCTCCCTCTGAATTTGGATTCACATCATATAAAGGTGACAAACGCCATCCTTCATTTGTTAGGAGGAAGCCATGATTTCTCAAATGATCATCTGTATTGGAAACTGCCATATTAAACGCAATACGCTTCCATAATTCTGATAAATCTTTTTTAGGAGCAGCACCGTATTTTCTTATCAAAGAGACAAGATCAAGATAACTTGATCCATCAGCAGCACCCGCGCCATCGTTCTTACCCAGCAATGTCATTGCGGATGCAAAATGGATTCTTTTTTCACCATCCCGATCAAAACGTTTGATCAAAAATGTGCTTCCTGTCTTTGAAAAATTTTCAAGTTTTGCTTCCGGAACATCAAGGCCGCACATCATCGCTAAATCATGCACAACCATTTCCCAGGCACCCACATTCGTATCGTCATGTTTGGATGGGAATTTTGCAATCCACAATGAACCATCCGGAGCAGATACCGAAGCTTTCGGTCTCGCCCCTCCCAGTGACGATCCCGGCGCTAATAATTGCTTCAGCCATTTTTCTTCCATCCCGTCTTCATTTTTTTCAAATGCCAGTGAGGCAGATTCCAATTTACGAAGTGTTGTCCATGGAGGGGTCGCTAATTCTTTATCATCAGACAAAAATGGACCACCTTCGTTTACGGAAAACCGTAACCCGCCCATCCTCGTCTCATCGAAAACTCCAAGGAGATAGTCAACATCTGTAAGGCGCTTCGGTTTTCTCTCTTCTTTCTTAGCAATGATTGCTTCGCGACGTTTCATCAATGTACGACCCCATCTGTCCGGACAGGAATCCGCAAAAATTCCAAACATGGATTTATTTAACGGGATATACTGACGACCTTTATATAACATCAAATCTGGATCAAAAATAAGACTTGTGTCTACATTTTCAAGCCATGAATCATCATATTCAAAGGAAATAACTTCCTTACCCTTTCCGCCTTCCACATAAATAGTGCCTATTTTTTTCAGGTATAACAGTATCCCAATCCTTATATACATAAATAATTCCTGCATCCGCCATATTTATTTACCCCTTTTTGCTCTGCCACGGGTCCGAATATTTAAATCCTGCAATTTTCTTCCAAATTCATCATCCTTTGCAACCAATTCAAAATCTTTATCCATCCCGCCAAGCGCATGTAATACAGCTGCATAAGTTCCTATCGATACTGTCGGGGTACCCTTTTCCACCGACCATAATGTGGCGCGACTGATTCCGGCTCTTTCAGCAACTAATTCTGTGGCAAGATTTCTTCTTAATCGGGCCATTTTAATTTGTTCACCCATTGTTTCTAATATTCTTTGTGTTTCCGGCATCACAACCACTGTTCTTTTACTCATATCAAGTTCTCCTTATGTTTAATATAATAAACTATATTCTCTATTTTGTCAATTTTATCAAACATAGTCATCCCATAAACTTGAGTTATTTTTAGCATATCCAGCTAAAAATGACTTATACAAAACTTTCAATATAACATCAAACATATTACATAACAAAAAAGACCCACCGGGTTGCGCATGGAAACCAGAGGCGTGGTGGGTTCTGTTATGACTATCTTACTGTTTTGAACGGATGTCACATCAAGGCTCTCTCAAGAAATGGTGTAGTTGTGGTGTAGTAAGCGCCCTCCAGCCGCCCAAAACCCTTGATTTTCCTTGCATCTTTAAGCCCCTTAGGAATATTGCCGTGGCAGACGAATAATATTTTTATTATCTTTAGTCCTAATACCTTCTCAAATCTTCTTCTAACCACCCGACATCCCGATGTGAAAACTTACGAATCACTGCACTCGCCATATCGTTATAATTCCGATTATCCGGAATGTCTTCCTCCTCCAGCCGGACATGATTTTCCATCAGATAAATTGCCAGCGCATCACGCACTCTGTTTCTGGGAAGGCGATAAGAAATCTCTCTGTCATACTCATCATAAATTACCTGAAGACAGTCCGCGTAAATGCGATGATTGCTGTTGCTCGCAAGATAATTAAAAAATCCAACCGGTATCACATCAAACAAATTTTTCATCTTGCATTGTCGTTCCTTCCTGAAAAATCATAATTCCATCATTTATTTTTTAACTTTATAAGTGCCTTCGGCGGCTTCACATTTCCGTCTCTATATATAATTTCTTTTTCTATAAGAGGATTTATAATCTCTTTTAAAAATTGGCTCCTGCTTTTATAATTTGTAACAGCCTGAAGCTCCTTCACATGCTTTTGGCCTTCTCCTCTCAATAATTCCAATACTTTTTGAGAATCAGATAACTCTTCCTGTATTACACACATGACATTATCATCATATAACCTGTCAAATAACCGTAAATCCAGAAATCCAGGATAAATCAAAACAACTGGCTGTAAATGCTCCGCGCTGCCTCGATAACTTTCAATCATTGTTTGAAATCCTGTTCCACCGCGCTCCATCAAATTTGCCACATCCAAACATGCTGCTATAATAGAATTTCTTCTGATAGACGGAATTGAGCCTGCAGGATACTGATCATAACTTTTTGGCAATAACCACGAGCCAGGCGATACAATATCAATCCTGTCACTATATATATCTACATCAATTTGTGTACCTGCAATCGAATAGTCTCTATGTGCAATTGCATTAACCAATGCCTCTCTGACGGCTTCCCTGGGATATGCAAGAACTTCTTCACGTCCGCCAGATTCTGTTTTATGCCATCCGGCTTTCGTATTTCTCTCTATAAAGTTAAGCATTCTCGTTTAGTGTAGAGATTAGCGGACGCGCAGATCGCTCGCGCAGCATATCCAACTTCAGATAATAATTCCGGCCAGATGATCTACTTCATTCCGGATGATCTGTGCCGTCCAACCGGAAAATTTCTGTCTCTGCATTTTAAAATTCATATCCTGCCAGATTACCTCAATTTCTCTGTAACGCGTGCATTTACGAACACCGCTGAGTGACAGGCAGCCTTTCTGCGTTTCAAAAACGCCGGATTTTTTAATGATCTTTGGATTGAACATTGCCACTGTTACCATGCCCATGTTCACTGCTATGATGGATTGGTTTACACCTATCATATTTGCTGCCATTCCTACACATGCATCTTCATGCGCCTGTAACGTATCCAGAATATCTATAGCAACGTGTTGATCTGCAGCGGTAGCCGGTTCAGCCCTTTTTAAAGGAACAAAACGTCCTTCATGATTGGTTTCACGCTCATCTATTTCTTCTCCATAAAATCAAAATAATTCTCGTCTTTTCCTGCCGTTCAAATACCCATTATTCCTTCCACTCCTCATCATGCACCCGATCGATTTCATATTGAACCGTCTGGTTATAAAGCGCTTCTGTCTCATCGTCAAAAGCCACCAGCCACACCTCAAAATCCTCCCCGGCGTCTTTTATCTCTTCAATGATCGTCCGCACGGCAATCTCCGCCGCCGGTTCTTTCGGATATGCATATATGCCCATGGATATGGGCGGAAACGCAACGGATTTCAAGCCTATTTCTTTAGCAATGCGAAGAGAATTACGGTAACAGTTCGCCAGCAGTTTCGGTTCATTCTGAGTCCCGCCTCTCCAGACCGGCCCGACTGTATGGATCACATATTTTGCCGGAAGCCGGTACCCCATCGTTATCTTCGCATGTCCTGTCCAACATCCGTTTAAAGTACTGCACTCCGTTAACAGTTCCGGGCCGGCTGCACGATGAATCGCACCATCCACGCCTCCGCCGCCAAGGAGAGAATTTCTTGCAGGGTTCACGATTGCGTCCACTTTCAGTTTTGTAATATCACCTTTTAAAACTTTGATATGCATTCTATTTCCTTTTCCTTCCACTCCTCAAAATGCACCCGATTCTCTTCATAATCGGGATGTGCATCATAATCTGTAGCAATAAAGATTTCTTCCGGCTTCATACCTCACTCCTGTATAAGATAAATGGCACGTTGTGCAAGGGTAAATGTCTTCCCCGTTCCTGGGTCCGAAGTAATAAGCACAGAACCATCTATTGAGCGGATGGCTTCTCGCTGTGCGTCATTTGCATTTCTAAAATCAAACATAATATCCACACTTACATCTATCTATTCTTTACCATCAGTTAAATGCACTTGGATATATTTTATCATAGATAATTCATTATAGGGAAAATTTCTCCATAATTTTATCGTTTTACATAATGCTATAGATCTAATATAAACACGTCTATAAAAAGCAAATTCATGTTCCCAGCAGTATTATTTTATACTATTTGCAGCACACCGCCAACAAGACAATCAAGAAACAGATAATAGCTATTATGCCCCATCCACATCCTCCATTTCCTCCTGATGACCCACCGGATTGTCCTCCTGCTCCTGACAATTTGTAATCCATATAGTTATCCGCCGGATCGTACTTTCCATTTCCATTCCAATCGTTCATCATACACTCTCCCCTTCTGATAAATAGTCTTTTCGCTCCAAAGACAAAAAACAGGTTCGGAATAAGGTTTTCTTTCCCTTTTTCTAAACCCAGTATAAATTTTATATGTCCAACAATCAGGACTTCTATGAAGAACATACATTCGCTGTTACAGTTCACACCCTGGCCAGTTTCCATTTTTTTTGTGCATATCGCTGAAATTTATTTTTTTCTTCTGCCTCATTTTTCTGTTTATTGTGGATAACTATGCGTCATATTCTCTGGTTTCTATCTTTTCCCAGAACTTCTTCTTTTTATATTATCTATTACATAGCCTGGAGCAATACTCTAACCTCACCGATGATATTGAAATGAAGCTTGATGAAGCCGACCGGCAGGCTGCGTCAACCACCGAGCGGTTATCACATCAGACTGTATTCGCAAACGCCGAAATCTCATTTTTCAGCTGTTGATTTTTCTGGGTTTTTCAGGCTCTAAATGCGGACATTAGAATCTTATAATCCTCACACTTAACCATGGTTCAATAAAATGTAATAGAAACATCCGCCCCATTCCCTTTTATACCGATAGTACTGTCAGCACCATTATCTCTGTCGAGAGTTTTGCTTACAGTCCCATCATCATTATACTGTGCACAGGCATCGTTTGGTGCTCCTATGCCAAAATCATCAACCTTTTCAAACAAAAGCAGTTACAAATATTTCTTAAAACACTTGACTTTATAATATTGAATCACTATAACATGTCGTAAGCGACCTATATAACAAAACCGAAAGGAATGAAGTATATGGAACTGATGAGCATAAAAATATTGAACACTGCGATTGAAAACATCTTAAACCGTGAACTGGCGGAGTTCGAGATCACTTACACGTAAGCCACTGTGATCGGATTTCTGAATCAAAACAGGGATCATACTGTGTGCCAGCGCGATATAGAAACCAGGCTCGGGCTGACGCACCCTACTGTCAGCAGCATCTTAAACCGCCTGGAAGAAAAACGAATGGTTAGAACAGAGCCGTTGGCAGAAGACAGGCGCTACAAAAAGATTGAACTTACAGAGGCCAGCCGGCACATAGCGGATCAGATTCAGGAAAAAATTAACCGGATCAGCCGGGAATTATTACAAGGTGTAACCCCTGAGGAAGAAAAGGAATTCATAAAAACTTTAAATCTTATCATCCAGAACACAAAATAGTTCTCTCGATAACCATAATTTTTTAATCAATTAGGTCGCTTGCGACTTATTTAGCAAGGGAGGAAAACATGTCAAATCAGACAAGCATTGAAAAAAATCCATTCGTCACAGAGTCGATATGGAAACTGCTGGGAAAATATGCACTGCCCTGCGTCATCTCGCTCCTGGTAAATTCTTTATACAATATGGTCGACCAGGTATTTATCGGGCGGGGTGTCGGATATCTGGGAAACGGGGCGACGAATATCATATACCCGCTTACCGTTATCGTCCTGTCTGTGGCCCTGATGCTCGGAGACGGCGGAGCATCGTTTTTAAGCATTAAACTGGGAGAAGACCGGAAAGAAGAGGCAACAAAGGGGATTGCAAATGCCATTCTGTTTTCCGTAATTGCAGGTATCGCGCTGGCGGTTCTGATCGGCATATTTTTAGATAAGCTGGTCTTCCTGTTCGGATGTACAGACACCCTGTTCCCGTATGCCATGGATTATGGGCGGATCATCACAATCGGCCTTCCGTTTGTGTTGGTCGAGACAGTTTTTACCGCGATAGAGCGGGCAGACGGAAGCCCGAAATATTCCATGGCATCCCTGATTGCCGGAGCTGTAGTCAACACCATCCTGGACCCGCTGTTTATTTTCAAATTCCACTGGGGCGTACAGGGAGCCGCGATTGCGACCATCATCGGGCAGATCCTGACCTGCTGTATGGGGCTTCTGTACATAAGAAAATTTACCAGCTGGTTATTTCAGCAATGGTCGGCATCGCATCCGGCGCACAGCCGATCATTGGGTTTAATTACGGCGCACAAAATTACGAGCGTGTAAAAAAGGTCTTTGGGGCAGTTGTAATCTGTGCGGAAATACTGGCAGTCGTGGCATTTTCCCTCTACCAGTTAATTCCGGTTCAGATCATCTCCATTTTCGGAAAGGAAAGTGCCCTTTACAATGAATTTGCTGAGAAATGTTTCCGGATTTATCTGCTGGCCACTGTTCTGAACGGATTCCAGACCGTTTCCGGACTGTTCATGCAGTCCATCGGGAAACCTGTGCATGCGACATGGATTTCACTCTCGCGGCAGATTATTTTCTTTATTCCGGCACAGTTTATACTGAGTGCCGTGTTTGGCCTGATGGGCGTCCTCTGGGCAACGCCGATCGCTGACACACTGGCTTTTACACTTGCCCTGATACTGACGATAAGGGAATGCAGACGATTAAAACCCGTCCCGGGAAAATTTAGAAAGGAGACAGCAAAATAAAACATCGGATCATCACCATCAGCAGAGAATTATGCATAACAACGAACGGCTTTACGATAACCCCTTCTTCCCAAATCCGGCTTGACATTTCACAGTCCAGCCACGATAATATACATATATCCCTATCGGTATAAGGAGGACAGTATAATGAGGCAATGCATGGATTCCGACAATCTGCACCGCAGACTGAAGAAAATAATCGGACAGATACAGGCAATCGACCGGATGATCGATGAGGACATCCCCTGTGAAGATGTGCTGGCACAGATCAATGCGGCAAAATCCGCTTTGCATGGATGCGGCAAAGTCGTGCTTGAAGGACATATCAAACACTGCGTGCGCGATGGGATTGAGAATGGAGACGCAGACAAAACCATTGCCGATTTCACAAAAGCCGTGGAACGTTTCGCAAATATGAGTTAAAAGCAATCTAAGTTTTTTCATAATCTTTCAAGGGGCAGCCTGACCGGCTGCTCCTTTCATTTTCTATTGACAACCTATACCCCTATATGTATAATAAACCCATACCCACATGGGTATGTGGGCAAATACACTACATAAGGAGTATATATAGGACTACCATGAAAAAACTGATTTCCTGTCTGGAACATTTACTGGAGCTCGGCGGAACGAAAAAGGATATTGTCTTCCTTGTCATTTCCGGAATAACGGTCATATGCAGCCTGGCCGGTCTCTCCCCTCTTCCCTTTGATATGGCATGGATCGCAATCATCCTCTGCGGTATCCCGATCATCATGGAAGCTGTCATCGGGCTTATAACGGAGTTTGATATCAAAGCGGATGTACTTGTTTCAATCGCCCTGGTTGCATCTGTCGCTATCGGTGAAATCTTCGCTGCCGGTGAAGTTGCCGTGATTATGCAGCTTGGCGGGCTGTTGGAAGAACTGACTGTAGCAAAGGCCAGAAGCGGCATCGAAAAGCTGGTGAAACTGACACCGACGACTGCACGGCTATTGAAACCGGATGGGAAAGAGCAGATCATCCCGTCCATACAGGTCAGGGTCGGCGATAAAATCCGTGTCCTGCCCGGTGAATCTATTCCGGTAGATGGAATTATCCTCTCGGGGCAGACTTCTATCAATCAGGCTGTCATGACCGGTGAATCCATGCCTGTAGACAAGGCTGCCGGAGATGAGGTCTCCTCCGGAACCGTAAACCAGTTTGGCGCATTTGATATGCAGGCAACGAAAGTGGGTGAAGACAGCTCCATCCAGAGAATGATCCGGCTGGTACAGTCAGCGGATGCCGGGAAAGCAAAGATCGTCGGACTGGCAGACCGCTGGGCTACCTGGATTGTAGTCGTCGCCCTTGCGGCCGCAGCAATCACATGGCTCTTGTCCGGCGAGATCATCCGGGCAGTGACGATCCTGGTCGTATTCTGTCCGTGCGCTCTGGTTCTGGCCACACCGACAGCAATCATGGCCGCGATCGGCAACGCGACCCGGCATGGTTTTCTGGTGAAAGAAGGCGATGCACTGGAGCGGCTGGCGACAGCAGCAAAAATTACTTTTGACAAAACAGGAACCCTCACCCACGGCACGCCACAGGTTATTTGCGCAAAAAGCACAGCACCCGATGTGACAGATGATGATGTGTACTGTTATTGTGCTGCCGCTGAACAACTGTCTGAACATCCATTAGGAAAAGCGATTACAAAAAGTTTCCGGGAAAAAACAGGAAAAGAGCTTTCCTCCTGCAAACATTTCGTAATGCTGCCGGGCCGCGGCGTATCTGCTATCGTCAACGGGAAACAGATCTTTACCGGAAACCATGAGATGATGACGGCAAATAACATTGAAATAACAACTAATGTTCTTGCAGAAGCCGATGTGTTTTTAAAACAGGGATGCACGGTTATCTTCGTAAGTGCAGACAGCATCCTGTCAGGATTTGTTGTTCTCTCCGATACACCGAGAGAAAACAGCACCGACATGATCAGCCAGATAAAAGGACTTTCAGCAGAACCCGTGCTTCTCACCGGAGATAACACGGATGCCGCCGCTTCCGTTGCCAAACAACTCGGAATCCGCGAAGTCCATGCGGATTGCCAGCCGGAAGACAAGCTGAAGTGGATCAGCTTTTACCAGGAAAAACAGGAAGCTGTCTGCATGATCGGTGACGGCATAAATGACGCCCCGGCTCTGAAGAAAGCGGATGTCGGCATTGCTATGGGCGGTATCGGAAGTGACATTGCCGTGGACGCCGCGGACATCGCCCTGGTTGATGACAGGATTGAAGAACTTCCCCACCTGATTGCGCTCTCAAAACGGATGATGATTACGATCCGATTGAACATGACATTCTCCCTGACATTAAACTTTATCGCAATCATTCTGGCAATCACAGGCATCCTGAACCCAATCGTAGGCGCTTTGGTACATAACGCGGGTTCCGTCCTTGTAATTATCAACTCGGCAACACTGTTAAACTGGAAACGGAGGTGAGCGACGTGATTTGGAGTATCGTATTTTTGATTATCGGCATTATGATTGTGGCCGCCGGCATTTACTATTTCGTCAAGGAAAAAAGTGATCCGATGTCCCGGAAAATTTACGGTATCGTAAGTATTGCTGGCGTGGTGATAGCGGTCGCAGCAACTATTATATTATTACTGCTTATCTAAAAAAACAGGCAAGTCGATACTCTCTTAATCAAAGTAGTGGTGGTGGACATTTTGTCCACCACCAAACGCTATATGACTTTATTCTTCCTATCCTAAGACATCTGTCACTGTGCCCATGCCTTCTTTTCCCGCCGCGCCCTATGATCTTCATGGAAAAATGATATATCGCCATGATTGATTGCCTCCGCAGTTATTTTAGATTCAATCCATCTTTGAAAGCATTTCCAACCCGCTCAGTAACTTTGTAATAACCATGTGTGTATGGGTCAAAGGCGATAGCAGAAACTTTTGAAATGTCTACATTGTCACCATCCATAACGGATTCATCAGCGGTCGTGTTCACGACCCTGCCGATAACTCCGCATCCGTATTCGCCGTCCAGATATTTGATAAATTCACATTCCATGCAAAGGGGAAATTCATTAATAACCGGCGCATCCACTTTGCTGGATTTTTCTGCAGTCAGCCCACTATTTGCAAATTTATCCGGTGTATTGTTGCCGGACACAACCCCGAAATAATCTGCCTCTGTCATATGAGCCGCATCTGCAATGCTGACAGTAAATGCTTTCCTCGCCTTGATATTTTTTACTGTCTTGTGGGTCTCCGTCAGATTGAGGATCACCTGATTCCGAGACAGCATCGTTCCCCAAGCGGCGTTCATGACATCAATACTTCCATCTTCGTTATAGGTTGCAACCATTAATACCGGCATCGGAAAAATAGCTTCTGTTGTTTTAATGTCTTTTCTCATTGCATCGAACCTCCTGTTTATATTGCCTTTCGGATGGACATATGCTATCATAGCGTCAGTTTAAAAACAAGTACCAACATTTTTGTTAGGTACTTACATGGAGGTAAGCGTAAGTTGAAAAACATAGAAACAGCAAAATATCTACTCATAATGCGTCCACATTCTCAATACACGCACAATTCCGAGATATTCATTGCCCTCTGCATCAATGATGACGTCCGTATTCTCCAATACTTCATACACAAACCGATGCTGCAGATTAATACGTCGAGAATAATTTCCAGCAAGATTTCCCAACAGTTTCTCATAAGGGGGCGGGTTCTGAAAGGGATTCTCAGAAACGATCTTTATCAGTTCCCTCGCTTTCTTATCCAATCCAGCGCTTTTTAATAAGGCTTTATCCTTCTCCGCTCTTTTGGAAAATCGTACCTGATATTTCACCATTCTTCTCCTTCTGCATAAACGGTAGTCTCCTCAATCGGCTCATTCTTCGCTTCAATAATACTCTCCGCCATGCCTGGGACAGAATTCAAATACAACGTTTCCTGTATTGCATTCCAGTCATCTTCGGATAAAAGGACAGCATTCTTGCCTCTGCTGTTTGTAATTGTAACTGGTGTGCTATTTGTATTTACATCGGAGATTAACTGGTACAAATTTTTTCTTGCTGTTGTCGCGTTGATAGCAGTCATGTCTATCCCTCCTTTTTTACAGTATAACGTACCTAAATGCGTACGTCAACGGTTTCTGAAAATTTCTGGCAAAACACCTATGACAAAATGCTCAGACCGAACCATCCCAATATTCTTCGACTTCCGCTTTCGCTCTTTCTTCTGATAAGTCAAATTGAGCCTCTGTTTCCTGTTTTGTTAATACTGATACTGGACAATAAAACTGTTTATGTTTTAAAATTCCATAATCTTGGGTTCTGCCGTAAAAGAATAGATAGTAGCAGTGCCATGCTCAAAAGCAAATACTGTCATCAGATTGTCATCCACTGTATACATGCTGCTCAATGATGCCTTGTTGGCCTCCATCATGGCCACCCTTGCTTCGCGCCGCAGATCCTCTTTTACTTCGCCTTCCACACGAATCCATGTTCCTTTGTGCATCGCGCAGATTTCAACTTTACCATTTTTCTTCATCTGCTGGTATACTTTTTTCTGGTTGTTTGTGACGATATAAAGTTTGCTTTCATATTCACAAACCGCACCGAAAGGACGTACATGTGCCTGACCATTTTCGCTGGTGGCAAGATAGAATGTTCCGCAGGATTTCAAATACTCTAAAGTTTCTTTCATGGTTTAAATACTCCTTTCAAAATAGGGATTGATTTTTTCTGATTCACGCCTATAATTATATATAAAGGGAGTAAAAACACAAGTACGATATTTTTTGATACCGGTATCAGAAAGGAACGTGTATATGGCAAAAAAAGAACTATTCGGGTTGTGCCCCTATGTTACAGCACAAAAAGTTCTGACCGGAAAGTGGTCTATGTACATTTTATATCTCTTATCAAGTGGGCCGATCCGCTTTAATGAACTGCAAAGACGTATGCCGGAAGAAATGACCCATACAACATTATCCCGACAGTTGAGAACGCTGGAAGAAGAAGGACTGATTGTGCGAAAAGAATATAATCAGGTTCCTCCTAAAGTTGAGTATTATCTGAGTGAGATTGGTGAAAAATTCAGGGACGTTCTGGCGGAACTTGAAAAATGGGGGAACGAATATATCAAATATATGGATTCTATAGCAGAGTGAAAAAAGCGGGATATAATAGCTGACGGGGATGCCGTAAGTGAACATAATTTTTTCCTGCTGGCTGAGAAATCCACCGCGGGAGCGATGGGCTTTGTGTATTCCATATGAAATAGACAGGGAAACGAAACCAACCTATCCAGATTTCATTGTCATCAGACATGGTGATCAGCTGGGATATGTGATTGATATTCCGGAACCGCATAGCCTTAAGGTCACAACCTGTGACCTTAAAGACAAATTGAAATAATCCTCACGCTTAACCATGGTTCAATAAAATGTAATCGAAACATCTGCCCCATTTCCTTTTATACTGATAGTGTTGTCAGCACCATTATCTTTTTCGAGAGTTTTGCTTATAGTCCCCTCGTCATTATACAAGATGCTGCCGTTTGGTACAAAAACACTGTAATTGTACTTTTCCGGAGCTCCGTTTAATTTCAAAGTAATATTACTGCTTTCTTCTCCAGTTAAAGTAATACTTCCATCCATTTCACCCGAAATATCAATACTGCCCTTTTTCGTGGATGCAAGCAAATCCCCCATTACCGTCCCGTCAAAAATGATATCTCCGATTTCACTCTGCATAGATACATCTCCAGAGCAGTCTGCATCCTCCACTGAAATCAGGTCTTCGGCCAGTAAATCTATACTTTCTTCAACATCGATAGAGATTACATATATACTCCCATCCTCTGCATACACATAAAAATCTCCAAATGTACCCTTATCCTTTCCCGTACTGTCAGTTGCGTCAAGATAAAAATCTCCGTTTTTCAATTCTACTGACAAACTATCCATAATCAGCTTTCCGCTTAAAGAGAAGTCTCCCAGTTCATTTTTCACTGAGCATGTGCCAATCTGCATGTCATCCGGGATATAAATATATACCTTATAGTTTTCAACAGTATTTTCCCCTCTTTTTTCGGTTTCGACCAGTTGAAGCGTTCCTTCATGCGTAACTGACATTGTTACCTCCGGAACATTTTCCCTGTCACTTACCTCCACAAGGATTTCATCGTCAGAAATATCCTTCATGCTCATCTGATCAGACAATGTTTTTAATCCCATACTCAAAGAGTATACCTCTACATCGCCATATTCCATATCAATCTGAATGTCATGGATATCCGTTGCTGTTCCCAGCGCTCTCACCGACACGACATTTTGCTTTGCCATGCTACTCTGAAAAAAACAGCACACCAAACAACAGAAAATGACAATCAGAACAACCGTCAGGATGATGATTCTGCACGACTTTCGTATTTCTCTCACAATTATCACCTCAATTCACTGCCAATTACCATACAATTCCCTTTATATCCAGCCAAAAGCGGGTCCCTATTTTAACTCTTTTCTTTTAAACAAACGCATTCCGACCAGCATCGGTACACTCACAAAAAATACGATTCCCATTAAAATAATAAACGGATGCAGCGCATATGCGTGTGTCCCATAATTATAAAGATAGGAAAAATTATAAAATTGCACCAGAGGCCCACCCGGCAAAAAATCAAGAAAAAACAAAGAAAGAAGCCGCCGGATTCCGCCGATATAATATGGATTCACTTCGCCTGCAGCATAATCAATACCGTTAATGTTCCAGTCATCAGGAAAATATTGTTCCCACTGCAGATTTCCCGTCTGAAAGATGGGAACCAGAAAAAGTACCAGTGCTATACATACACAAATAACAATAGCAATAGCCTTATTCGATACTAACATTCCAATCAATGTATAAAGGGAAGCCAGTGCAGCCATAATTCCATAAACACATAAGACATATACCACTACCTCACCCTTCTTAAAAATCTGAAAACCGCCCAACATAGGAAATCCGATGCAAATTGTAAGAAGCAGATACGCAGAATAAAAAACAAATCCCGCCACTGTATTAGCAATAAAATTGGAAAGATACACCTCGCTCCTGGAATGTCCGACTATAACCTTGTTGCGAAGAGTCCCATCACTATATTCCGTTCCTACATAAAAACTGCAGAATAAAGCGAAATAAAAGACAAGGAATATTGTCCATGTATAAAAATAATAGTCAAGAATCGGTTTCTCCGCTATAAGTCCCAGTGATACCGTTCCATTTGTAAGTTCGGAAAGCCAGAATCCCAGTTCCGCACCCAGCGGACAGACAATCCCCAAAGCTGCCCCAAATACAATTCCGACTCGGAAAAGCATATTGCTCCACATTAGCGCAATATTTGCAGCTAATAAGTTTATCATCATTTTCACCTCCGCCTGCTTAGTTTAAATCTTTCCTGCGAAATACCATCAGGCCAATAACAGTTGATAATGCGATGAAGAAAACAGATCCACCCAACATTACACCCGGATCAAAATTGCCAAGCCCGTCTTTCAAAGCATAAAAATCCATAATCTGGCTTCCCGGCAGGAAATCCAACAGGAACAATGTCATCTCCCGTCTTGTTGCCATAGCATCTGTCCAAAACATTACGTCCGTCAGCAAATTTAATTGATGGATGGCAAAGCACAGGCTGACTATCACAATACACAGGTTAATTCCCAGCGCAGTTATGGGATTTGAGTTAATCATAATAATCAGGGTAAACACAGCTGCAAAAGCTGCCATAGCTGCATATGCACAAATAACCAACACCAGAATTTCTTTCCCTGCAAGCTGCCGGAACGTCCCCAAAAACGGGAGCCCCACACACAACGCAACAAGCAGATAAATACTATAAGCAACAGATATCGCCACCACATTTACTATCAGATCAGAAACATAAACGAATCGTCTGCTATGTCCCACGGCAATCTTGTTTCGCAACGTACCTTCGCTATAATCTGTCCCCGTATACAGACTGCAAAACAAAGCAGCCGAAAATGCCAGTACGTTTGTAAATTTTAAGAGCCAGTAGTCCATACTGTAGCTGCTGTCAGGTGCCATATAGATGACGCATGTCCTATGTCCAAATATCGGTGAAAATATTCCCATAAACACCGCCAATGCAAAAATAATCCATAAAAAGGCATTACCCCGGAGGCGTGCAAAATCTGCCCTCAATAATCTCTTCATGATTGTCTCGCCCCCACCAGATTCATGAAATAGCTCTCCAGATTCTCTTCCTGCTCAGACAACGTTTTCACCCTGCAGTTCCTCTCAGCCAGTTTTAAGACCAGGGCGGTAATTTCCGTCTCTCCAAAAATCTGCGCCTCCGTCTGTGAAAGGATTTTATATTCCACCCCCATCTCATCCAGCGTCCTGCCAAGAATCGCCGTATCAGTCACCATAATATAAATCCGTTTCCGACACTCATGCTCCAGTTTAGCCGCTGTGATCTCCTGTACAATAATGCCCTTATCAATAAAGCCAAAATGTGTCGCCACCCGCGCCAGCTCATCCAGAATATGGCTGGAGATCAATATTGTGATTCCCTGCTCATGATTGAGTTTCCGGATCAGCTCCCGCATCTCGATAATCCCCTCCGGGTCAAGCCCATTGATCGGCTCATCCAGCATCAGGAAATCCGGGTTGCCCGCCAATGCGACCGCGATCCCCAACCGCTGGCGCATACCCAAAGAAAAATTTTTTGCCTTTTTCTTTCCCGTGTCTTCCAGGCCAACCATTTTTAACAGATCCGGAATATCATCAAAGTACGATAGACCCAGCACCCGGTACTGTTCCTTTAAATTTTCCTCCGCCGTCATCTCCCGGTAGATAGATGGCGTCTCCACCACCGCAGCCATCCGCCGCCGCGATTTAATAATATCCCTGTCATGGCTGCTCTTCCCATAAATGAAATATTCACCAGCAGTTGGTTCCTGCAGGCCGCAGACCTGTCTAAACAGCGTAGTCTTCCCGGCGCCGTTTTTTTCTACAAAGCCATAGATCGAGCCTTTCGGAACATTCATTGTCACTCCCCGCAACGCATGATATTTTTTATATTGTTTCTCCAGAGATTTTGTCTGCAACGCATATTCCATCACATATCCTTCCTTTCGCTCCTGATACTGTGATTTTACCATGCGCCTCTTTCAAATCTTTTTCCGTCGGCTGTCTAAAAGCAAAACAAAAGCTAAACATTTCCTGAACAATATCACTGGTTCAGACGATATCCGACACCCCATACTGTTTCAATGATCTTCGGATTTCTTTTGTCATCCTCAATCTTGTTCCGGATACGATTGATATGCACCATTACCGTGTTGCCGTCGCTCATATAATCATATCCCCAGATATTCGCGATCAGCTGCTCCCTGGAAAAAACGACATTGGGATTTTCCGCAAGAAACAAAAGCAGTTCAAACTCATATTTCGGGAAATGAATCTCCTTCCCATTCTTAAAAACCTTTCTGGCTTTCCTCAGAACCCGCACCGTTCCGATCACGATCTCCTTCTCTGCTTCCGGCTCTAATACCGAAACGTTCCGCTTATACTGGCGAAGGTTTGCCCTGACGCGGGCAACCAGCTCCGCCGGGTCAAACGGCTTTGTGATATAGTCGTCAGCGCCAAGATTTAATCCCTTGACCTTATCGAAGGATTCCCTGCGCGCCGTGACCATCAGGATCGGCATATTATATTTCTGTCGTATTTCCCGACAGACATCATACCCATTCTTTCCCGGAAGCATCAGATCCAGAAGGATTAAGTCATAGGAACTGTTTTTTAAAATCTGCATCACCCGGTCCGCATTCGGCTCCGTATGTGTCTCATACCCGGAGTTTTCCAGGTATACCTGTTCGACCATGGCGATATCCGCATCATCCTCTATAATTAAAATACGATACGTCTGTTCCATCTTATTTCTCCTCCTGCATCACCGGGAATTCCAGATGAACCGTGAATCCCCCGTCACTCGTTGCCCAGACGCTTCCGTCCATCGCTTTGGCCAGATACTGCACGATGTGCAGCCCCAGGCCGCTCCCTTCCACCTTGTTCCTCGATTCGTCCGCCCGATAAAACATATCAAAGACAAACGGCAGCTTTTCTTTCGGTACACCTGCCCCATTATCTGAAACCGTGAGAGATATCCGGTCTTGCTCCATCCGAAGGGTAAAGGTGATCCGAAGAGGTTCCGCCTGTGCATATTTTCTGCTGTTTCCAACAATATTGTCGAAAATTCGTTCCATTTCTCCCGGATCCACGATGGAAAAGACAGGTTCGTCCGTGCCTTCCATGATATATTCCTCTGCCGCTTCATGAGGTTCGCGCTCCAGTTTTCCGATATACTGTTCCAGAAACGTATTCCACTCCACCCGCTCCGGATGCAGGGGCATATTTCCGGTCTCTATTCTGGAAAAATAGAGGATCTGGTCTAAGAGCCTGTCCATCTCCAGCGTCCTCCGGTAAGCCATATCCAGAAACTGCTGCTCTGTGTCCGGTGTCTTGGCGATCCCATCCCGCAGAGCCTGAACAGAACCCCGGATCGCAGTCAACGGGGTCCGCAGGTCATGGGAAATACCCGACACCATATCTTTCCTGGCTTTTTCATATGCCTCCCGCTTCTGCTGCTCCTGCAGGATCTGCGCCTGCATCTCATTAAAAGACGTGCAGACATCCTCAAACTCCCGGTCGCCCAAATAGGAAACTTCATGGGTGTAATCTCCTCGCTTCATATTTCCGGCAGCTTCACCCAACGCATCAAAAGGCACCATAATATGACGGACAAGACGTCTGGAAAAAATAAGACTGATCAGAATCAGAACCAGGCCAAACACACTGACACATAGAAGGATAACCCGCGTATAAACTGCCTTTCTTAATTCCACGCCATCTGAAACATACTGCATGTTGATAATGCTGTCCCGCAACTCGTCTTCTGAAGCTGTGGTACCCACAGTCACCGCATACAGTTGAATTCCGGAATCTCCTGAAATTTTTGAAATAATATTCATACTACCGGAACTTTCATAAAAAATGTCATTTGATGAATCGTTCAGCAGCCATTCTGTTTCCTGTTCCAGCCTTTTCCACAAATCTTTATCTTTTTCCTCGGATATATCAACCGCAGTTCCCCCTTCCATGAGCACAGCTCCATCCATGGTCTCGGCATAAAGGTAGTACCCCCGTTCCAGGAATTCTTCCGCCAATTCCTCCAACGCTGCCCCCGCATCCTTCTGGTCTCCGTCAAAAGCAGACAGCATATACATCACTTCTGCATATTCCTGCGTGAAAGATGAACTATAGAAACTATAAACATCCATTCTATTCAAACCGAACAGAAAAATTACTACGAAAATCCCCAGTGACACTAAAATGATCAGAATATTTGTGCAAAAGATTTCTTTTGCCACGCTCTTTTTGGATCTGTTTCTTTCTTTGACTCTGTTTTCTCCCATATGTCGCCTCTCTCATATGATATCCTGTATACTATTTCCTTATAATATCCTCTATTGTTTTTTCTTCCTGTATGTACATTGTATCAGAGAAAGCTAAACAATTCCTTAACAACACCTAAACATTTAATCCCAATTTTATCTTAGATACCCTTTGCAACACTAAGCCTCAAGCAATGCCTTTGTCACACAAATGACTTCGGCGGCTTGTTGGGGAAGTCCCCAATCCCCTTAGAACATCACCATTGGTGATGGGCGATGCGCTGCTTTTCTACACACAAAAGCAACGAAGATAAATTGAATTCATTTCAAGTTGCCATTTTGACAACTTGATCCTGTCTATTTCATTTGCATCAAGTTCGCAAAATGAAAACTTGATTTTCGGCAACCCTTATTAGTTTAAATTCTGATCTTTATCATTAATAACAGCCACCGCAAGTTATCAAAATGATAACTTGCGGCTGTCCAAAATCATGGGTAAAAGTGGTACAGTTCAAAAATCAAGTTACGAAAATCGTAACTTGAAATATATTTCGCCATTTCACCGCAAGTTCCCAAAATGGGAATATGCGGTGAATAACTGTCTGGATGCCGCAAGTCCTCATAATGAGGACTTGCGGTAAACCAACTCGTATTGATAGCTGTTATCAAAATGATAACGGCTAGATATAAATCATTTCTGATAAAATAATTTCTTCCGCGCGGTTTCGGATACAGTTCATACACTGCACCCAGTGCCAACCATCGCGGCGTTTCAATTCCTCGTTTACACCCTCGGCCTCTTTCATCTGTTCAATAATAACCTCCAATCGCTCCCGTGCCTGCTCATTCAGGTCAGCCAAATATGTCCATATTTCACCGGAAACAGCCATCTCCGTATAAAGGATCGGTTTGCTCTCTTTCAAATAATTACGGTGCATCCGTCCCCACTTTCCAATCGGGCGGCGCTCCTCCGGCAAACACAGGTCTGGTATATAATAATCACCTACAAGCACATAATCGATCCCGTTTTCATAAATTCGTTTCTCCAATTCAAGCATCCGATTCACCTTAACCCTTTCTCTGCTCTCGCAGATATGCTTCAAAAATGCTTCTCCGTATCAATACTTTTTTACCGATTTTATAAACCGAACCGCTTTCATGCACCATACGCGTGAGCGGCTTTATTCCCAAACGATAGTATTCACATGCCATGCTATAAGTCACGAACTCATGCTGTAAAAAATCTATATCCACATCATCAATCTGATCCGAAAACATCCAAACATTTCCGCTCATTTGACATCACCGCCTTTACCATTTATGGCTGCCGGTTCATGAAATTTTTCCAGATAAGCATCGAATATCTCACGATTGATCAATGCCGTACTGTCAAAACGATATATAGCTCCCGCCTCGCTGGCCAGTTCCAACAGTTTTTTATGAGACAGACTATAAATTAATTCTGCCTGTTGGTATCGTATGTACTCTCTCCGCAATCTGCGCAGCTGCTCCGGTACCTCTTTCATACTTTTAATTGGTTTGTAAGTTTCACTCATGATTGTCTCCTCCTTTAAATTTGATTGCCTGACAGAAGCTGACTGCTGGTATAAAAAGGAATGCGCCTTGGCGCATTCTTGCGCCGAGCGCGGTCGCTATAGCGACATAATTCCAAACGCGCGAGTGTGCATCCTCGCGGAGCGTTTTTGTATCATAGGGCGAACTTTCCTATGATACAAAAAAGAGCACTTCTCAGATAATCTCTAAAAAGTGCTCACAGGTCTTGTCTAAACCTTATGCAGTTCCGTCATAAACATCATATCGCTTCGTGATGATGCGTCATTCTTCAAAATTTTGCTGTCAAATTGCTGTCAATGCGAGTATAACATCATGGTTAAATCACAATATATGGTATGTTTTTAACATTTCAATCGCAATATATTGTGGTTTTATTTCTCAATGGTTTTCATCGTGGGGATTGCCCGGATGTCTTGTTTTACAGGTATTCATAAGTGTAGAAAGCCCCGTTTTTCAACGTTTCTTGGCACTCCCGGATTAATGCAAATCTGCATAAATCCATCTATTTCTGAAAGAAATTGGTTCAGGATTGGTTCAGGATTGGTTCAGAAATTCTCCACCATTCAACAGTTCACACAAACGCCCTGGTTCAATGCAGGGAATTCTGCTGCTTTCATAATCATTCACATTCCTGCTTACAATGAAATCAGCTCCAAACTCTTCTGCACACTCCATCTGTAAACAATCCTCAAAATCAGAAAAATCCGTATTTTTCAGAGCAGATAACAACTTCGCTTTATCGATCCCTTCCACATCAAACAATTCACACATATCCTGCAAAAGCAACCTTCTTTCTTTTGCACTGAATGACTTTCTCAGAATATAAAACATATTTGGTATGGAATGCGCTGCAATACAACCATAAATCCTTTTTTCCGAACAAGCTTTCACTATCATTCTGGCATCTGCATCAAAAGGCTTCCTGCAAACCAAATAGTCCAGCAGTATATTTGTATCAATTAACACCCGCAAAGCCATATTTCTCCTCCCTGTATTTCTCCAATTCCTCTGTATAATCTAAATCGGTCACTTCCCTGCGCATGGTTTCTAAACGTTCAAAAGCCGCCGCTTTTTCCGTCTGACTATCAGAATTATACAACCCATTTATCCCCTGCATAATCTGGACAACATAATATAGTTTGTCTTCCGGAATTTGTTCTAAAAGATTTATTGCATTTTTTCTAAGTGCTGTCATATTAAATCCCTCCTCAACTCATACTTTATTCTGATCAAACAATATAATCGTTTATCTATTTTAATTATGCAAAGCTGCATATCTGTATTTATTCTCCAATCCATCGCAGACTACATTAAAATCTTTCGTCTTTCCCATGCGCACCTGTTCCAAACCTTCAAGAACCATCTCGCAAAACTCTAACTGCTGCTTTTCTAAAGATATTTTATATTCATCTCTTGCCGTCAATACCATAATATCCCATCCTTTCTATCCTATACAGACGTTTCAATCTCCTGCATTCTTCTATTAATTATTAATACTATATGGCTCCCATGAACAGCCTCTTGCTAACATCATGGTGTTTCTGTATCTCCCCGTATATGCACTATAACACACTCCTGACCAAAATACCACTTGAAGATTTCCTGACAGAATTTTCCGAATTTCCATTTCTGCACATAATCTATAAAACCTCCCATTTCCATCAATCTATACTTTATTTTCATCTTTCCATCAATTCCACCTGCCAGAAAACATACATATCCTCCGCTATAATATATCCTGTTAAAGATGGGAACGGTAAAAATGACAGGAAGTATGGCACCGATGCCATACTTCCCTTAGTAATAGATTATGACAGCTATACTATGCCTCCATGTTCTCATCAGTCGCAATTTCCTTCTGAATCGGTCTCTCCATGATGCTGTTCATCCATCTTCTCCTGTAGGTTTCCGAACTCACGCTGTTTCAATTCTCTCGTCACATCCGTATAAATATCCATCGTTGTAGAAAAATCTTTATGGCCAAGAACATCCTGAACAACCTTCAGATTTACGCCAGCCTCTACCAGTCTGGTGGTAAATGTATGACGCAGAGTATGACAACTGAAATTAGGGAGCAGCACGGGATTTTTCTTGCCCGATGCAAACTGCATGTCATTACAATCTCTGATGATTCTGCGAAGCGCCTTATTTAAGGTACCCTGATGCTGCACATTCCCAAAACGATTAACGAAAATAAAATCAGTATAACCATCTACCGACACTTTACACTCCAGATCATTGTAGTTACGGTATGCCTTTTCCATCAGAAAAGCATCTTTGACTTCCTGCAGCATGGGAATGGTACGGATTCCGGCCTTTGTTTTCGGTGTATGAACGCTGAAGTAGCAACCATCCTCCGCATGGTTATAGTATACCAATGTATGGTTTACTTCAATCATTCCTGTCTCTAAATCAATATCCTCCCAGCGTAAACCAGTAATTTCTCCAACCCTCATCCCCGTGTTGATCATCACGGAAAATACAGGATACCAGTGATAATAAGGCGTATTTTCTTTGCGCAGGAAATTCATAAAAAGCTCCTGCTCCGGCACGGTAAGGGCTCTGCGGCGTTCCGAATCCATATTATGCGACTGTTTCAACTCTTTCAAAAGATTATCTGAAAGATTTGCCCTCAAATAATTATCCTCCACAGCCACATCCAACACCTGATGCAGCACAGTGTGAATATTGTCAATGGTGGCAATTTTCAGATTTCTTTCATCCGCCAGATAATTATAGAGGGATTTCAGG
>Ga0192243_10085_pt1 | contig 37983 bp, 38 predicted proteins | sample Koala_Koa27_K3_FD_131233 | JGI IMG/M metagenome (GOLD analysis project Ga0192243, IMG submission 131233) | Enriched cells from koala feces incubated with labeled cellulose particles, San Francisco Zoo, California, United States - Koala_Koa2-7_K3 ... | reverse complement strand
GACGGCTTAGATGAACTGCAAATCGGCAGATACGCAGAATATCACACGATTCTTGACAGCATAGGCGTCTATCATTTTCATGATACCAGTACCTCATCACCGATGAAATCCACTGCGGACATAGGGGATAATATCGAGCTGGCGCCGGACGGCAGGAATGTTGCTGCGGTTCTCTATCGCATAAAACTTACGGATATTTCCGTATATGAACGGATCTTGAGTACCATACGACTGGCAGCACCGTATTTTCAGGATTTTGCGTTGAGAGAGAATCCACTCAACCCTCAGAAAATCCGGCTGGAATGGAAAAAATGCGGCTGCGATATTCCTTTCGGAGCTGATCAGCTTTCTGACGGGACCCTTCGTTTTATCTGTCTTGTTGTCCTTTTATGCCTGCCTGAAGATATGAGAAAAGAGGTTGTCTTGATCGATGAGCCGGAGTTAGGTCTGCATCCCTTCTCCATTACAATCATCACCGAACTGATGAAAAAATACGCAGAGAGCCATCAGGTCATAGCTGCTACCCAATCCGTAGAATTTATTAATGAATTTCAGGCGAATCAGATCATCGTAGCGGAAAGCAGGAACGGAGCTTCTGTATTTCAACGATTGGATGAAAAAGATCTGGAGGATTGGCTGACTGACTATTCCATAGGTGAACTGTGGAAGAAAAATGTAATAGGAGGGCGGCCGTAATGGAATATAAATATCTCAACATATTATGTGAGGGCCCTTCAGAAGAAAGCTTTGTAAAAAAAGTATTAGCTCCATATCTGGAAGGATTTTCCGTTTATACGGTACCGATAATCCTGGGAGGTGTTTCAAGATACAGTAAAATCAGGGCTGTAAGGCATTTTTTCCAAATCTGCTGCTGCATGAGTATGAAGCACTCCTTTTTTCAGATGTTACGGCCTTTTCGGGCTGCGACAGAATAACAGGATTCGCTCTTCGTCAGTTGAAGGAGATACGCGAGGCATACCAGACACCGGAGCATATTAACAACAGTGAGCAGACCGCTCCGTCAAAACGTATCTTGAACTTGTATCCGTCCTATCAAAAGGTTTCTGACGGAACGATCATTGCGGAAACCATTGGGATTGAAAAAATGATGAAAGAATGTCCGCATTTTAGAAAATGGATTGACAGACTTTCTCATTTATAATGATCAGACAACAAAAAGAGGTGAACGCCGTGTCACCTCTTTTTGTTGTCAAATACCCAGTGGCAGACTTTCCCAACCACCCTTCTCACAACAGCTTCCTGGCCGTAGCCTGCGCCGTAGCCTCGCTGGCTTTGGCGCACTGTTCGGGATTCTGGGCGCAGTAGGCGCCGAAGAGGTAGTCGACGATGAACATCTGGCTGATCTTGGCGGCGATGGAGCCGGACTGTAAGGGGCTTTCGGTGGAGCCGCACAGCAGGATCACGTCGGAGAGAGCGGCGGCGGGGCTGTTGGAAAAATGAGTGACCAGTACGATGTTTGCGCCGCCGTTTTTGGCGGGGCGCAGGACGTCCAGCATGTCGCGGGTGCTCCCAGAGTAGGAGAAGAACAGGATCACGTCCTCCTGGGTGCACAGGGAGGCGGCCATGGCCTGCATGTGGGAATCCTCGATGTGGACGAAATGGGAGGATACCGTGGAGAAGCGGGCCCAGGCTTCCATGGCCATCACATTGCTGCCGCCCTGGCCGAAGCAGTAGATCCGGCGGGCTTTGGAGAAGAGGGCCACCGCCGCGTTGGTGCTCTCGGGATTCATCAGATCCAGGGTCTCGGTCAGAGCGGCTGCGTCCGTCTGATAAAGTCTGCGGCAGAGGCGGTCCAAGTGGCTTCCCCCGGCCTCTGCGCCGTCCTGGAAAAATAGATCCGACTGCATGGCGGACTGGTCGGCCCTGGCGATGACCAGCTTGAACTCGTTGTAGCCGGCCAGGCCCAGTCCGTGGCAGAACCGGGTGATGGTGGCCTCGGATACGCCGCTGGCCTCCGCCAGTGAGGTGATGGACATGTACTGTACCACGGATTTGTTATTAAAGATGTAATCCGCCAGTTTTTTTGCCGACCGGGTCATCTGGCTGTACTGATTGGATATGGAATCTAAGATGTTGGGCTGCATTGTAGTGACACCTCCAGTGTATGCGCCTGTGTGACAATCGCTGTCTCATATTGTTGCCTTCCCTTCGATTATAATAGAGTTATGAAAATAAAACAATTAAAATATACAACGAAAGAAAAATATTTTCAAAATAAATGAGTTTTTAGTAGGATGATGAATGCTGGCTCTCATGCCAAAAAGGCCGTAATGTACTGATTCACAAAACAATACGGCCATTTTTGTGCAATATGCATAAAAATAAATATTTTTTTCATATATAAGATGTATTGAAAATTATTTTCAAAAATAATATACTGATATCACAAGATGAGGTGTGTGAGACCTTACAGAATAAAGGAGGATTCGAAATGAAAAAATGTTAGCATTACTGCTGGCGACGACCCTGACGGCTGCGGCTGTATCCGGCTGTGGGTCAAGCAAAACCGACAACGGAGCGGGCGGCACACAGGCTGCGGTTTCAGAGAAGGCCGGAGATGGAGCAGGAGCCGCCGAGACACCCGCCGTCGGAGGAGACACCCTCAAACTGGCGGTGACCACCGGAGACGGTTCCACCACCGACGACCGCATCCCGACACCCTGGTACAACCGCATTATGGCGACGAACCTGATGTTCCGGGGCCTGTTCATAGCAGACAGCACATTGACCGACGTAAAACCTGACCTGGCAGATACATACGACGTGAGTGACGACGGACTGACCTACACCATCACCTTAAAGGACGGCCTCAAATGGTCCGACGGCGAACCGATCACCGTGGATGATGTACAGTGGTCTATCGAGACCGGCTTAAAGGCAGCCACCATCAACTCCATTTACACCGCGGCTTTCAAAAACATTGACTCGATCAAAACAGACGGAAACACCATCACATTGACACTGACAGAGCCCTATGCAGCCATGCTGAACGTGCTGGCTCAGTTCGCAATCCTGCCCAAGCATTCCTTAGAAAGCGTGGACCCGTTGACGCTGGAGTCCGACGCATTCTGGACAAACCCCGTCACCTCAGGCATGTTTGCGGTGGATGAGCTGAAGGTGGGCAACTACTTCACGCTGAAGCTGAACGAAAACTACGAGGGCACGGCACCCAAGATCCAGAAGGTGATCTGCTACTTCGTATCCGACTACGTAACTGCCGCTCAGTCCGGCAACACAGATTACGTGTTCGGCAATGCCGCGGACTTAGTGGAAGCGCTGAGCGGTATGGCCAACTTTACCTCCCACGAGGTGGACGTCCTGTTCTACAAGTATTTCATCTTCAATATGAAGGGCATTGACGGCAATGAGAACCCGGCCATGCAGAATGTGGAAGTGAGAAAGGCCATCATTGAGGCCATCGACCGCGCTTCCCTGGCTACCCTGTATCCCAATGCCAATGTGTTAAACAGCGGCGTTCCCAACTCAAACCCTGCCTACAACGGATTTGAATACAAGTTTGACGCGGACAAGGCCAAAGCGGACATCGCCGCCTCCGGCTACGACATGGGACGTACCTTGAAGATCTGCTACTACAACAATGACCAGACTACCATTGACTTAATCAACACCGTGGTTTACTACCTGGAGCAGGCGGGGCTGACCGTGGAGGCTACCTTATCCAACGACGGAACCACCGACCTGTTCACAACCAGAGCTTACGACTTAGGTTTCAAGGGCAAGAGCGCATTCTCCATAGACGAGCGGTACACAGAGTACATGAGCACCGACGGACTGTTCGCCAACATATTTGGAGGGGACACCTCCTTCGACGATCTGGTGGCGCAGCTGTCCAAGGCCGTGAAGGAAGAGGACCGCAACAAGATCTTAAAACAGCTTCAGACTTTGGAGCAGGAGAATGTATACAAGGTTCCTGTATTTACCGTAGGTACCTACATCTTCACCAGCGATCATGTGATTCTGCCCGAGGGAGTGAACTTCTGCAACCCGCTGTACATGTGTGATCTCGATTTTGCGAACTGGGAGATTGCCAAGTAACTTACTGATAACGTTTCAGGCGGCTTGTAACACCGTAACGTCAGGGGAGACAGTAAGAACAGCTCCTGTCTCCCTGTTTTGATGTCCGGAGATCGGAAGGGCCGCCTCCATCAGGTAAGATTGGAGAGATAACATGCTGAAATTTATTGTAAAGAAGCTGCTCATGATGATTCCCATGCTGCTGCTGATCAGCTTCATCGTGTATTTTGGACTGCAGCTGACCGGGATTGACCCCATCAACTTCATGGTCAGCCCGGAAATGCTTTCCGCAAACAAGGAAAATGTGGAAGCGCTGCGGCAGTCCCTGGGACTGAACGACCCATTGATTATCCAGTATTTCCGCTGGCTTGGCGGCGTGATCCGCGGAGATTTGGGATATTCCTTCGACGGTTCCTCCATCGCATCCATCATCAAGGTGCGTCTGCCCTATACCTTTGAGCTGGCAGGCTATTCCCTGGTGCTGTCCGCTGTGATCGGCATCGGAATCGGTATCATATCCGCAGTGCGCCAGAACGGGATCATCGATTATGTGGGCCGTGTACTTGCGGTTCTGGGCCAGGCGGTTCCCCAGTTTTTGGTGGGAATCATCCTGATTCAGATCTTTTCCATCAAGCTGGGCCTGTTCCCCTCCGCCAACCGTGTGAGTCCGGATGCGGCCAATGCTTTCGTGGACGCTTTCAAACATCTGTTTCTGCCGGTGCTGACACTGACCATCGGCATGGTGGCCGTCCTGATGAGATACGCCAGAAATACCATGCTGGACGTGTTAAACAGCGACTATATCAAGACTGCCCGCTCCAAGGGAATCCCGGAGTGGAAGGTCTATCTAAAACACGGCTTCCACAATGCCATGAAGCCGGTGCTGGTGATCCTGGTGTTCCGTATCCCCATGCTGGTGGGCGGCTCCGTGGTAATCGAGAGCGTATTTTCCTACCCGGGTATCGGACTGACGATGACCAATGCCATCGTTTCCGGCGACTATCCCATCGTGCTGATCACAACGCTGATTATAGCGGCGGCCATGCTGATCTGTTCGTTCATGGTGGATGTGTTCAACGCCCTGTTAGACCCCAGAGTACGCCTTGGCGAGTGATGAAAGGAGGAGTAGAAAATGAGCAATTCCGCAGCGACAAGTATTAAGGATCAAAATAAAAGTGCAGCCTCCTCTTTGTTCCGGCGCAATGTACGCAAGTTTATGAACAACAAGCTGGCTCTGTTCGGGCTGATTGTGGTGGCTGCCATTACGATCGCCTGTATCATAGGTTTTGTTATGGGGGTGGATTACAATACGCCCATGCTGCCGGAGATGAAAAAACCTCCCACAGGGGCCCATCTGTTCGGGACCGACACCATTGGACGCGATCTGTTTGCCAGAGTTTTGGTGGGCGGCTGTTATTCCATCGCCATCGGCGTATTCTGCGCGGTGATGAGCTCCGTGATCGGCGCCGCTTTGGGCGCTGTGGCAGGGTATTTCGGCGGAAAGACCGACACCATCCCGATCCGTATCTCGGAGATTTTCCAGGCATTCCCGCAGCTGGTGCTGGTCATGATGCTGGTGGCTATCGTCAACAAGCGGGGGCTGGGAAATCTGCTGTTCATCTTCGTGATGACCGGCTGGATGACCACCTTCCGTATGGTGCGAAACGAGTTTATGAGTATCAAGGGTGAGACGTATGTCAAGGTCTGTGAGGCATTTGGCATGGGCAAGAACAACATTATGTTCAAGCAGATTCTGCCCAACGTGATGAGCCCCATCATCGTCTCCACCACCACCAACGTGGCATTTTTCATCCTTCAGGAGGCGGCCCTGTCCTTCATCGGTCTGGGCGTAGCCGACAGTACACCCACCTGGGGCAATATATTAAATGCCGCCAAATCCGTATCCGTGGTGACAAACCAGTGGTGGATCTGGCTGTTCCCGGGTCTCGCAATCAGCCTGTTCGTGCTGGCCATCAATTTCTTCGGAGACGGCCTGCGGGATGTGCTGGATGCGAAGCAGCAGTAAGGGGGGAAGGTCATGGATAACAGAGAGATTATATTAAATGTAGAAAAGCTGAGCACCACGTTTGTGTCCGACAAAAAGAAGACCCGCATCGTCAAGGACGTTTCCTTTCAGTTAAAGCGGGGAAAGACCCTGGCTGTGGTGGGAGAGTCCGGCTGCGGCAAGAGTGTCACCATGAACTCCATTATGCGGTTTACCGGCAAGAACGCCATCGTGGAGGCTAAGAGTATTCAGTACAACGCCTTAAAAAACGGCCAGGTGAAGGAGTATCACCTGGAGAGCTTAAAGGAGCCCAACGGACCGGAGATGCGCTCCCTGCGCGGACCGGATATGTCCACGGTGTTCCAGGACCCCATGTCCAGCTTAAATCCTGTCTATAAGGTGGGCGACCAGGTGGCCGAGGGTCTGCTCCAGCACAACAAGGGCATGACGAAAAAGGAAGCCAGGGAAAAGGTGCTGGAGATGTTTCGAAAGCTTGGCATCCCGGACCCGGAGGAGCGGATCGACTGCTACCCCCATCAGTTTTCCGGCGGCATGAAGCAGCGTGTGGTGATCGCTATCGCCATGATCTGCAACCCGGAGCTGATCATCTGCGACGAGCCCACCACGGCCCTGGACGTGACGATCCAGGCCCAGATCATGGAGCTGCTCAAAGACCTTCAGGTACATGACGGCAAATCCATTATCCTGATTACCCACAACATGGGTCTGGTGGCGGAGATGGCGGACGAGGTCTGTGTCATGTACATGGGGCGCGTGGTGGAGTTCGGCAGTCTGGAGGATGTGTTCGACCGCACCAGCCACCCTTACACCAAGGCGCTGCTGCGCAGCGTGCCTGTGCTGGGACTGGCGGACGGACAGAAGCTGGAGACGATCCCCGGTTCCACGCCCAATCCGGCTGACCTAAAGGGCGGCTGCGAGTTTGCGGACCGGTGCCCGGACTGCTGTGACCGCTGCCGGGAGAAGGATATTCCCACCTATGAGGTGGGACCGGGTCATCATGTGCGCTGTTTAAATTACAGTTCCTGTCCGGAGGTGGAATAGATGAGCGAAAACAGAGAAGTGATATTCAAAATCGAGAACTTAAAAACCTGGTTCCCCATCACCAAAGGGATGCTAAAAAAGGTGGTGGGCCATGTAAAAGCAGTGGACGATGTGAGCCTGGAGGTCTACAAGGGCGAAACCCTGGGAATCGTGGGGGAGTCCGGCTGCGGCAAATCCACCTTCGGAAAGACGGCCATGATGCTGGAGCGGCCTACCGGCGGCCAGGTCCTGTTCAATTTCGGCGGTGAGTTCAAGGACATCACCAAGTTCAGCAAGGATGAGATGTTCCAGTTCCGCCGGAAGGTGCAGATGGTGTTCCAGGACCCCTACTCCGCATTGAACCCTCAGAAGAAGATCTATAATTCCTTCGAGGAACCTTTAAAGGTTCACGGCATCGACACCGTGGAGAAGCGGGAGGAAGTGATGCGCAAGGTGTTAAAGATGGTCAATATCCAGCCTGACTACCTGATGCGCTACCCCCACGAGTTTTCCGGCGGCCAGAGGCAGCGTCTGTGTATCGCCAGGGCGCTGGAGGTGATGCCGGAGGTGCTGATCTGCGACGAGCCGGTGAGCGCTCTGGATGTCTCGATTCAGGCTCAGGTGTTAAACCTGATGAAGGAAATCCAGCAGGAGATGAACTTAACCTACTTGTTTATCGCCCATGATCTGTCCGTGGTTCAGTATATGTCTGACCGGATCATGGTCATGTATCTGGGACGGATCGTGGAGGTGGCGGATTCACGGGCTCTCTATGACGAGCCGCTGCACCCCTACACACGGGCATTGCTTTCGGCCATCCCGGTGGCGGACATTCACAAGACGAAAAAACGCCAGGTGCTGGAGGGCGAGGTGCCCAGTCCCATCCATAAACCGTCCGGCTGCCCGTTCCACAACCGCTGCCCGGAGTGCAGGGAGATCTGTAAGAAGGAAGCCCCGGCTATGGTCTATCACGGAGCCGAGGGGCACATGGTGGCCTGTCATCTCTATGACAAGGACGCGGCGAAGGCTTGATTGACAAAGAAACATCCGTCGGTTCCCTTCCCTTTTCGGGGCGGGGACGGCGGAATCAATAATATGACAGGCGGAACCCGGTCGAAACGAGGCTCCCCAATGGAGGCAGAACTATGAGAGATATAACAAAATATCAAGGTGTGATTCCGGCATTTTACGCTTGCTACGACGAGAAAGGCGAGATTAGTCCCGAAGGTGTGGAGATTCTGACCCGCTACATGGTGGAAAAGGGCGTGAAGGGCGTCTACGTGGGAGGCTCCTCAGGCGAGTGCATCTATCAGAGCGTGGCCGAGCGGAAGCTGGTGCTGGAGCATGTGATGAAGGCGGCCGAGGGAAAGCTTACGGTCATAGCCCACGTGGCCTGCAACAACACGGCGGACAGCTGTGAGCTGGCGGCTCACGCGGAGAGCGTGGGAGTGGATGCCATCGCGGCCATCCCGCCCATCTATTTTCACCTGCCGGAGTACGCCATCGCCCAATACTGGAACGACATATCCGCAGCGGCTCCCAACACGGATTTTGTGATCTACAACATCCCTCAGCTGGCAGGCGTGGCGTTAACGATGCCCCTGTTCCATGAGATGTTAAAGAATCCCAACGTGGCCGCAGTGAAGAACAGCTCCATGCCTGTCCAGGATATCCAGATGTTTAAGATGGACGGAGGGGACGGCTTCGTGGTATTCAACGGTCCGGATGAGCAGCTGGTCAGCGGCCTGGCCATGGGCGCGGACGGCGGCATCGGCGGCACCTACGGCGTGATGCCGGAGCTGTACTTAAAGATCTTCGACCTGGTAAGCGAGGGCAATATACCGGCAGCCAGAGAGATCCAGTACGCAGTGGACGCCATCATCTACAAGATGTGCAGCTGCAAGGGCAATTTATACGCTGTGATGAAGGAGATATTGAAGCTCCGCGAGGGATTTGACATCGGCAGCGTGCGAAAGCCCATGCCGGGACTCGTAGAGAGTGACTTGCCCTGCGTGAAGGAGTGCGCAGACATGATCGGCCGGGCAATCGCCGAATTCTGCTGATGGAAACATATCTGCTGCTGGACCGCCGCCTGTTAAATCCCCAGGCGATGGAGAATATCCGGCTGGAGGTATCGCAGCCGGTGAAGGATGAGGTCCACAACCCGCTGTCTACCCAGGATCAGCCCTGGGAAGTACGGATTGACAATGGGTATCCCAATGTACTTTACGATCCGGCGGCGGGGGGATACCGTTGCTACTATACCCTGTTCATCGAGGATGAGGACAGCAGGAGCACAGACGCTGCAAGCCGGTTAACAAGGGATTATATCCCCCGGCCGGACCGGGCGCCCGGGCTGGCCTACGCCTGGAGCCGGGATGGTATTCACTGGGAGAAGCCCGCACTGAACCGGGTGACGTGGCACGGGAGCAAGTCCAACAATCTGATTTTCCCCTTTGCCCACGGCACCGGGGTGATGATCGACGAGCGTGACCCGGACCCGGCCCGCCGCTATAAGCTGGTGACCAAGATGGATCAGCCCGGGAAGGAAGCCTACATGGCCGTGTCCTTTTCCGGGGACGGCGTGGACTGGTGCGAGCCGATCCCGTGGCCGGAGTACAACCCTCCGGCGGACAGCCACAATTTACCCTTCTGGAACGAGGAGGCGGGCTGCTATATGCTGGTCTCCAGAATCTGGAAGGACGGAATACGGATCACCACTCTGAGTAAGAGCACGGATTTCCTGCACTGGAGCGAGCCTCAGGAGACACTGCGGGGCATCGGTTTTGAAAACCAGATCTATGCCATGCCGGTGTTTCAGTGGGGGAACTTATATCTGGGGCTAGCCTCCATGATCCATGAGGGGGACCGGGGGCTGGAGGATTTTGACCAGGTGGATCTGGAGCTTACATGGGCCGCGGACCCGGAGAAATTTGACTTTGTGGCCGCCGGCCAGCACTTAATCCCCCGCAGTCCGGGCAGCTACCCGGACGGACCCTTCGACTGCGGCTGCATCTACGCCTCCCTGCCGGTGATGACACCGGAGGGAGAGCTGTGGCTCTACTACATGGGCGGAAACGGCCGACACACCAACTGGAGGGAAACCTCCCTGGCGAGAGCAAAGTGGGAGGCGGACAAATTCGCGGCGCTGGTACCCAGAAGCGGTGAGAGGGAGAGCGTCCTCGCTACCAACAGGCTGCTGGTGGAGGGAGGACGGCTGGAAATTTTGGCCGATCCATATGAGAGCGCCAGGAAATCCCTGGCCGGTATGGAATTCCGTATCGAGGCTGAGATCAGCCCGTTCTGGAATACGGAGCCCTTCGACGGATTTTCCTACCATGACAGCCGTGTGGAGCCGGGGGAGGGAGGCTGGTACTCCATCCGGTTTGAAAAGGGTCTGGAGAGCCTGAAGGGGCAGAAGGTCAGCTTAAAGCTGCGGCTGCACGGCGCAAAGGCGTGGGCTATTCGGGGCGATATCGCGCTGGCCGGACACCGGCTCTGGGAGGGCGCGGCGGAAGAGTGATCCCGGACAGATGATATCAGTAAGGATCTGCTTGACGGCAGAGTTTATAATGTTTAAACTTAAAGGCAAACCCGGTGTGTTGGGTTTGCCTTTTGTGAATAAAAGGGCCAGTTTTAGATACAAGGGGGATCAATGAGATGAAGACGACGGCGGCTTACCGGTTGGAGCGTGAAGAATACAGGGAGTTTATCCGCTGGTATGACAGGATTTATTTAAAGAGAAAGGAAGCCAGATGGGGTTCCATCGATTTTTCAAATCTGCTGGAACAGACGGCGGTGAGACTGGAGGAGGACTGTATTCTGATCCGGTCAGAGACTCTTGACGTCAGGATGTTTTATTCGGCCATCTCGGAGCTTCACGAGACGGAGAATCTGATTATATTTTTTGATTTGAAGGAATTCTGGGCAGTTCCCAGACGGGCTTTGGGCGGCGAGGACGCGGCGTTCTGGAAACAGGAGCTGGAAGCAAGGCGGAAGTCGGATAAAAACCGCTGCTTCTCTTTTTCGGAGCTGGAACACGACTGCGCGGAGAGAAATGCGGAGGCGTTTCGCTTTGTGAGAACCGTGGATGAGGTCATGGCGGCATATCTGCCCCTGGGCTTTTCCAAACGGGAGTTAAAGCAGCAGCGAAAGCTGAATCTGTTTCCCTACCGGTTCGTGGGGGAGCAGCTGTTGGCAGTGGAGGCTGAGGAGCTTTTAAACTATTCGGAGCGGGCGGTCGTGAGATATACCTACGGAGAATTTGTCCATGCCCTCCACACGGAGACAGACCTCTATCTGCTGAGACAGAACAAGACGGGAATCATCGTTCCCCTTGGAGTTGTGGGAGGCATGTCCGGGGCGGAGGCGCTTGTCAGACTCTGCCGGGAGAGAGGCGGAGATGGGGAGCTGAGGTTAAAAAAGTTAAAGACCCCGGCCTTTTCCAAGTGGAATCTTCCGTGGCTTCCCTACGCGGCGGCCGGTCTGGCGGCGGTTCTGCTATGTGCGGCGGGCGTCAGCGCGGTCAGGGGCAGATCCTGGGACAGAGGCGGCGGGCAGAGCGAACCGACCGTCGTGGACACGGATAAACATTTTCCTGCTGAATATACGGTTACGGTCCCGGACGACACGGTGTTTGACAAAACCATGGATGACGGAGCCTTTGTGTCCTCCAATTTATTTTACAGGCTCAATCTGCCGGAGGGAGAGTGGACGGCGAACCAGGATGTCAACAACTCCCATGATTTCCTTCAGTCAGACTGGGGGACCATCCGCGTATCCAGCGATCCCACTATAGACCTGCCGGGGATCGATATCAAAAAGCGGATTCCCAGAACCAGAGAGAGTTATTTAGCCAGTATAGGCGGCATATCCGGAATCCAGGTCCTCAGCTATTCGGCGGTGGAGGCGGGGGACAGCCTGATCGTCCGCAAGGGGACCAAAAACCGCATGGGCGACGGCCTCTACTGTGGGGAGATCGATATCTGGGGACCCAAGGAGAGCTATCAGCTCAGCGTGATGCCGGCGGCAGATAGCAAAGAGGCCATGGAGTCGGCGGAAGCGGTCCTGGACTCCTTTCGGATTCTGGATACAAGCACCGGGATCTGCCGGGAGATGGAGGAGAAGATCTTCCACGGATACTATGGGCGCAATGTCTATATGACCAGCTGTCTGGTGCTGATGAACCGGGAGATGAGCGACCAGGAGATCGAGAGCTGCCTGGACAAGCTGAAAAAGATAAAAAAGACGGAGGTATTTACCGACACGGTCAGCGATACCCTGGCAGTGCGCACGGAGGGAAGCCGCTGGCTGGGGATCGACTGCCCGTCGATTCAGCAAAACTGCTACAAGGATGTGGCCAGAAAGGCAGCCGGGATCTTTCAATCGGATGTGATTCTCTACGATGAGTTTGACGGGGATCTGCTGATGGTCGCTTACAGCGATGCGGACCAAAAACACGTGTACCAGAGAGCCACCTCCTTTACCAGGCAGATTCTGGAGCAGGAGTTCCAATGCCGGGGAAAGGAACAGGAGCTGCCCGCATTTCTGCTGGATTACATCGACATCAGCAAGGAGGAAGCCGAGGCGATCTGGAAGGAAAAGGATGTGGTATTTCAGATGGAAAAATGGCAGGAGCTGACCAGCCATATGACGAAGATGCCGGTGCCGGAGGAATTTATCGGCCTCTATGACACGGAGGCGCTGGACGACCGGTTTCAGGTGATCAAAAGATAGACGACCGGTGATCATGGAAAGGAGGCAAAGAGACATGAATATACAGATCTTTGGAAAGACCAAGTGCTTCGACACGAAGAAGGCGGAGCGGTATTTTAAAGAGCGGGGAATCAAATACCAGCTGATCGATATGAAGGAGAAGGGCATGAGCCGCGGAGAGTTAAGAAGCGTCTGCCAGGCCGTGGGCGGCATGGATGTGCTTCTGGATCCATCCTGCAGGGATCAGGACGCCCTGGCCTTAATCCGCTATCTGGCAGAGGAGGACCGGGAGGAGAAGCTTCTGGAGAATCCCCAGGTGATGAAAACCCCTGTCGTCAGAAACGGCAGGCTGGCCACCGTGGGTTATCGGCCGGAGGTGTGGAAGTCGTGGACGTGATTCTGGAAACGCCGCGTCTGTACCTGCGCGAGATGGGACGGGAGGACTTTGCGGCTTTGTGCAGGATGCTCCAGGACCCGGAGGTGATGTATGCCTATGAACACGCCTTCCCGGATCAGGAGGCAGAGGAATGGCTGAACCGCCAGATCGGACGCTATCACCAGGATGGAGTCGGCCTGTGGGCCGTCATACAAAAGGAGAGCGATGAGATGATCGGCCAGTGCGGCCTCACCATGCAGGACTGTGATGGGAGAGAGGTGATGGAGGTGGGCTATCTGTTTCAGAAGGCTTACTGGCACCAGGGATATGCCACGGAGGCCGCCAGGGCCTGCAGGGATTATGCTTTTGAAACGCTGGGGCAGACAGAGGTTTACTCTATTATACGGGAGAACAATCAGCCGTCTATCAGGGTGGCAGAGAGAAATGGAATGCAGCTGGTCGGCAGATTTACGAAGCATTATTACGCATACAAAAGCGTATAATTGGGCATATAGATAATTCTGCCACAGACAACAGACAACCCCGCTTTTCGGCGGGGCTGTCCGGGTAAAGGTTAGTTTTCGCAGAGCGTTTTCAGTTGCTTCAACGCCTGTTCGATTGAGTAAATGACTGCCCGATGGCTTACGCCCTCCAATTTGGCAATCCGGCTGTAAGTCAGACCCTCAAAGTAGTAAAGGCGCAATCTACGCCTCTGTACCTCAGTCAATTTGTCAATGGCCTCATGCAGCCGAGCGTTACGCTCCATTCTTTCCAGAAGATCGGCGGTGTCCTCAAATACGCCTAACAGGGAGATTTCAAGCACTTCATCTGTGAGCGGCGTAAAATCAAGGTATCGCCTGTCTTGCCGCCTTTGGGATTGGATTTGTCGGTCAGACTGTTCCAGCAGTTCTTTGACCGAAGCTGAAACCTCAACACAAATCCGGCTCCCATTGGCGGTTTTATATTCTATCTTTACTAATGGCTTATCCATTGCTTTTTCCTCCATTCATCATGTTTGCAGGTGGGTAGATGATGAATGGAGTAGGGCGGGGAACGACAACCGGGGCCGTAGTGGGAGATAAGCCCCGCCCGGACTTCGGGCCAAGTTGGCCCGAAGTGGTTGACTTTGTTGTTTGCTGTTAAATTAGGCCGCTAGTTGGATTTGGCGGCCTTTGGTGTGGAATTGAATATCGGCTTAAATTAAACATGGCGGCAACCTCCCGTTTGCCGCCGTGGCCTTAAAAAAGGCGCATTTTGTCAAGCCCTCCGATATATAGAGAACGGCGGCTTTGATTTTCTCAAAACCGCCGTTAGGCTACTATACTTTGTTTGGGCGCATGATTATTTTGCCGCCGTAACAACGGTTTTTTAATTTCCCGTTGGATGGCAGTGGGGATAGTTTTTTTAGTTAGAAATCACTATTTTCAAATATTGGTTCAATATGTTTTTCTATAAGCTCTATTCTATCCTTTGCATTATGTGCAAAAAGAGAGGCAATAGAAACCACTATTTTCTTCTTTGAATTGAAATAAATCGTATTGCCTCCATCTCCCATAGCAGCACAGGCACGTTCTTTATCATCAATAATCCACCATAAATATCCATAGGATAGATTTAGTGCTTCCCATCTGCTATGTTCCTTTGTACTGTCGCTTATCCATTTACTTGACAAAATATGTTTCCCATTCCATTCGCCATTATTCAGATACAACTGTCCTATTTTTGCCATATCAGTGGGAGTTAGGGTCAGCCCCCCATCCAGCTGTGTTTATTCCAGTGGAGTCAGAAACCCAACCGCTGATATTCTTAGCTTTATTAAAGGCCAGTTGTTCTTCCTTATTATGAAAATTATACTATGCTCAACAGTAATTCCCAGTGGCAAGAATAAGTTTTCAGTTGCAAAATCAAGAACAGATTGCCTTGTTGCTTTGACAAGAATACCCGATAAAATGTCTGGCCCTATGAGGGGCGTATATCTAAATTCCCCTATCTGTCCCTTGCCTCCTAATAAATCAAGAGCAGCGCTTACCCAGCTATCACTTGTGAAATACTTTGCATAGGGTGCGGACTTATATTTATATGGGGCCGTCATTGTCAGTAAATGTTTAAGTGTAATATTTTGTATAGTTTTTTCTCCTCGTTTAATCGCATAATCTGGAAAGAAATCCAATACCTTTTGATTGACACTCTTGATATATCCTTTATCTATGGCGATACCAATTAATATGGAAACAATACTTTTTGTTACCGAATAAACGTGAATTGAGGTGGTAGCAATACATTCGTTAAAGCAGTTTTCATATATTATTTTACCATCCTTTAGTATAACGATGCCTGCAATATTGCTATAATCATTGTTTATTTTCTTTTCTAACTCTATCACTTTTTCTTGATTCATATATTTTCTCCTTTGTCTTTCTGGTCTAATCCTGGCTTATATATTTCATGTTTTCTTTTTGACAGGGCAGTAAACTTCAGTAATAAGATCACTTTCTTTTGAAACTTGGGCTGGATCGGTTACATATACTTCATAAAGGACATTGTGAGGTTCATAGCCTTCCTCTTCAGCCCATTCACGTTGTTTCGTGTATATAGAAGATAGGTTAGAATAAGAGCCATATAAAACTGTTTTTAAGCATAGTTTTGGGTAAAAATCTCTTGTGCCTGTAACATACTCTTTGACAGGAATAGCAAATTCGGTATCTAACCCAAACGGGCTAAATTCTGCACTATGAAAAAGCACCATTGGCGGGGAAATCATGGTTAACTTGTCATTTGCAATTTTTCTAAATAATTCGCCGAAACAATGTCCATATTCTTCGGAAAAAAGCGTATTCCTGCACCATTTTTCGGATAGAAAGAAGATACATCATGGGCACTTCTGTAAGTTGAACATCAATGTTTTCTAAATATGACATAATAGGTATGCCTTGTTTCAAACTTGTTATATCGTTATTTAGTTGTTCTAAAGTTTTTTTCAAATTCTTGGACTTGTATTTCAAATTCTTTTTTCTTTTTAGTAAGTGAAAAGTAAAGTTCTTTATCCTGCGCTTCTTCCGATTCAAGTATCGTTTTAATTTCCTCTAAAGAAAAGTTGTATGACTTGAGGCGGTTGATAAATAACATTGTTTTTAATTGTTCGATGGAATAATATCTATACCCATTTTCAGAGTTAATTTCGTCAGGTAGAATTAGCCCTATTTCAGCATAATAACGAAGCGTCTTTGTAGACACCTTGCATATCTTTGAAAATTCGCCAATAGACAGCATGCAAAGTTCTCCTTTCAGTAATTTCTATAATTCTTATCTTTATTTTACACCTTGCCGTAAGGGTAAAGTCAATGCGATAAAACCTGCATGGTACACAGTGAAAGTACCATGATACAAAAATATATTCAACTAAAAAAACAAACAACAGCATTCCTATGATATGGACATGCCGCATCTTGTCTTTCGGGTTCAGAGGAGTACGAATTAAAAAGGATGTTATTGACATATGCCGATAATGACACTATAATAATTGACATATGTCAATAACAGGAGGGGAAACCATGGCACGACCCGTTAAAACCAGAAGAATATGCGCCATGCCGGTCACGGACTGTTTTGGGCCGGCGCGGGAAGCGGAGGGGGAGCCAATCAACATGACGTTGGAGGAATATGAGACCATACGTCTGATCGATCTGCAGGGGCTATACTCAGGAGGAGTGCGCAGGGCAGATGGAGGTTGCCAGGACAACCGTTCAGTCGGTTTACAATTCCGCCAGAATCAAGCTTGCCGATGCGCTGGTCAATGGCCGGCAGCTTAAAATCTGCGGGGGCAATTATGAACCGTGTCCCAAGTCCCATGAATGCTGTGGAAGGACCTGCCGAGGCGGACGGTGTTCCCGGCGCTCCTGTGACAAAAAATATAATCATACAGGAGGTTGTTTCTATGAAGATTGCAGTAACATATGAGGATGGTCAGATATTTCAGCATTTTGGCCACTGCGGCCAGTTTAAACTCTATGAGGTGGAGGACGGCGCCGTGGCGTCGGCCCAGGTTGTGGGAACCGAGGGGAGCGGTCACGGCGCTCTGGCCGGATTCTTAAAGGACCGCCAGGTGGACACCCTGATCTGCGGCGGTATCGGCGGAGGAGCCAGGACCGCTCTGGCAGAGGCCGGTATCGAGCTGTACCCGGGAGCCGCCGGCAGCGCCGACGAGGCCGTGGCAGCACTCTTAAAGGGCGAGCTTTCCTACGACCCTGATACCATGTGTCAGCATCACGAGGGACACGATCACGACGCCTGCCATGACCATGGCACCTGTCATCACGGCCAGTGCTGAGACGCTGGAGACTGGAGCGTATATGAAGGTTATTTTTCACGTAGATGAAAGAAACAAGTGGGGGATGGTGCTGGCAAACATATCCAACATGATCGACTACTACAGGAATGCCGGGGAAGCTTATGAGATCGAGGCCGTCGCCAACGGGGAGGCCGTCGCGGACTATGTGCCGTCCAAGGAGAACCCCTATCAGGAGCAGATGAACGGTCTGGCTGCCGCAGGGGTGACGTTTGCGGCCTGCGGCAATGCCCTGAGAGGACAGCAGATTCCCGAGAGTGAGCTGCCGGGGTTTGTTACGGTGGTGCCGGCCGGAGTGGTTGAGCTTGCCGGGAAACAGGCAGAGGGATTTGCCTATATCAGGCCATAATAAAGGGTGAACATTGGTTAAAACGACGGAATATAATTTTCAGAATACTTAAAATGTTTTAAGATTACATGAATTTTCTAAAAATGGTAGACATTTTAAATGGGGTGTAGTATAACTAACCTGTTTAGAAAACTATTTTTAGAGGAGAGTATTATGAAAAAGAAATTACTTGTGTTACTGATGACCAGCGTTGTCACTGCAGGAAGCATCACCGCCTGCGGAAGCAAGACGGCTGAGACCACCGCGGCTGAGACTACAACTGTTGCAGAATCCATGTCAGAGGCAGAGAGCGCTGACACGGCAGCTGAGAGTGAGGAGACCAGCGCGGAGGCAGAGGCAGCCGTTGACGGCGACTTTGCAGCGAACTATGATACCTATTTAAGCTGGACCGGCAAAGAGTGGAGCGCAGCTTCCGACGCTGACAAGGAGAACGCGGCGATCGCTTACTCCGTATATCTGATGGAAGCGCTGAGCGGCCAGGAATTTGACAAGAACGAGATCACAGAGAACCTGGATGCGGCCAAAGCTTCCGGACAGCTTCCGAATCTGATCAAACAGCTGGATGACAACTTCACATCCATGGATATGAGTTTAAAAGAATTTGTCGATATGGCAGCTGAGCAGATGGCTGATCTGACTTCTCAGGCAGCTCAATAAGCAACGAGCAGTATACACGGCGGGGCCCGATGGGATGATTCCTATGGGGCCTCGCTTTTTGCGTGCTATGGCAAGTTGGTGTATAATGTAATGAATGGAAAAATAAATGCTTTACAGGGAGAGAACATGATCTATACAATACCGCATTATTACAACCGGTTTCACTGCGTGGCCTCCGAGTGTGAGGACACCTGCTGCGCCGGCTGGCAGATTATGATTGATGAGAAATCTTTAAAAAATATCGAAGCCGGAAGGGGCCGTTGGGGAACCGTCTGCACAATTCTATCGACTGGAAGGAGCAGAGCTTTAAACAGTATGAAAGCAGGTGTGCATTTTTAAATGAGGAAAACCTCTGCGACCTGTACAGCGAGGCCGGGCCGGGGATGCTCTGTAAAACATGCAGGCTCTATCCGCGGCACATCGAAGAGTTTGAGGGAGTGCGTGAGATATCCCTGTCCCTCTCCTGCATTGAGGCGGCGAAGCTGATCCTGGGCTGTGAGGAGGCGGTGACCTTTCGCACTGTGGAGAGAGAGGGGAAGGAGGAGGAATATGAGTTCTTTGATTTTCTCCTCTATACAAAGCTGTGCGACGGCAGGGAGCATATGATCCGGACGCTTCAAAACCGCGGTTTGCCTTTGAACTTGCGCCTCAGTCTGGTGCTGGCCCTTGGGCACGATTTACAGAACAGAGCCGGGAAGGGGGAACTCTGTCTTGCGGACCGGCTGTTCGATTATTTTTCGCGGGAAGGAACGGCTAAGAAGGCAGAGAGGAAGCTGGAACGGTACAGGATTGGGGACGAGGAGCGTTTTGAGAGAATGAAGGAGCTGTTCAGCCTGTTTGACCGTCTGGAGGCCCTCAAAAAAGATTGGCCGGGTTATCTGAAGCGGATCAGAGAGACGCTCTATGGGAAAGGGCCGAAGGAGTATGGAAGACAGCGGGAGGCGTTTCTGCGGAGCATGGGAGGCGGAGAGGCGTGGGAGCGCTGGGGAGAGCAGCTGGCGGTGTATTTTCTATTCACCTATTTCTGCGGCGCTGTCTATGACGGCCATGTGTATGGAAAGACGGCGTTCGCCGTGGTCAGTACGGTTCTGATTCAGGAGATGGCCCAGGCCCTGTGGCAGGAGAATGGCGGGGTGCTGGAAGAGACGGATATGGTTGACATTGCCCACCGGTATTCAAAGGAGGTGGAGCATTCCGACGAGAATTTAAACACGGCGGAGCGCATGATGGCAAAGGAGGAACCGTACCGCCTCCGGCAGCTGCTTGGAATCCTGTACTCATAGCGGCAGGGACCGCCCGGATTTTCTGGAAATGCCTGTCTGTTTGTGGTAAAATAGGAGGGTATTCCACGAAGAAATATTCAAAAGATCGGAGTTACTCATGCAATTGATGAAAGAAATTCCCGGCGGCTTCTGGAGCCCGTTCCGCTCCGTCAACCGGGATACCTATATAGAAGCGCTGCTGCAGATCAATGAGGAGTATCAGTACAACAATTACTTTCTCAGCTGGGAAGTGTGCATACAGGTTTTGAGCAATTATTTTACGTCTCAGAGGATCGCCGTCTGGAGAGAGGACGACGATATGGAGGGCGGCATGGAGGAGCTGGAGCCGCCTGCGACCCGGGTTCTGCGCTGGCTGGTGCGGACCGGATGGCTGAAACGTCTGGAGGATTTTTCGGAGGGGGTTACCAACATCGTGATCCCTGACTATACCTATGTGTTTCTCGAAGCCTTTGAACGGCTCTATGATGAGCACGGGGAGGACACGGACGTCTATATCCAGAATGTCTATGCTATCCTGTTCTCCTACCGCAACGACAGCCGGAGAGACCCCAGGCTTTTGAAGACGGCGCTGGTCAACACCAGGGAGTTAAACCGGGTGCCGCAGAATATGCTTCACAACATGGACAAGTTTTTTACCAGCCTGTTGGATCAGGAATTTTACGGCGATCTCTTAAAGGAGCATTTAAACGGCTACGTGGAGGAGATCGTCAGGAAGAAGTACCATATTCTGAAAACAACCGACAATTTTTATCAGTATAAGATGGATATTAAAAACTGGTTGAAGGAGATCGCCGAGGAGGAGAACCGGAAGCTACTTCTGTTAGACGAGGAGGAGGCCGAAATCGCGGACGAGGAGCAGACGCGGATCATCGCTCAGAAACGAAGAAATATCGCATCGATTCTGGAGCGGGTATCCGACATCGAACGGGGCTTCCGCGACATTGAGCGGCGGATCTTCTACATGGATAAGGAACATACCAAGTATGTACGGGCTACGGTGACCAGGTTAAATTACCTGCTCAATCAGGACCGGGATATGAAGGGACTTCTGGTACAGCTGTTAAATAAGCTGGCGGATTCGGATGAGGACGGGCAGATGGATGAGAGAATCCGGCAGATTGCCTCCAGGATGAATTTTTCCCAGTTCAGCATTTTGTCGGACAAATCGCTGTATAAGAAACGGAAGGCCAGGGCTGCGTTTGCCGAGGCGCTGGAGCCGGACGAGGAGCCGGAGGATCTGACCAGGGAGGACGTGCTGAAGCTGAACCGGATACATACCCGCTACAGCAGAAAGCAGATTGATGAGTTTATCGAGGCGCGGATGACCGACGGCGTCTGCCGGGTGGACGGGAGTACCGTGTGCGACGAGGAGAGCTTCGAGAAGCTGATACTGGCCTACGACCAGGCGCTGAGAAAGGACAGCCGGTTCACCGTATTGGAGCCGGAGGATGAGGGGGCGGCTGTGGAGAGCGGAGGCTACCGCTACCCGGCACTGACATTTGTGAGACGAAAGGGAACCGTCGGCTTAAAAGAACAACAGACAGAGGGAGAACAAGATGATAGAATACTATGACCAGCTGCTTTCGGAGGAGAAGGAGGAGTTGAAGGGGATCATACAGCTTCTGTACAGACAGACCTTTATCCTGGAACGCAAGTATGACCGCAGGGAAAAACGGATGCAGTTTAACCGGGATTTTCGTATCCGCAACCGTCATCTGGAGTTTATCCGGGAGTATTTTGACATCTCGGGAATCGACGTGAAGGAGGACAGCCAGGACGGAATTATCTACTTGCAGGGAGAGACGCTCTTGGGGGACAAGGTATCGAAGCTGATCACCCTCTACCTTCTGATCATGAAGCTGATCTACGACGAGCAGATGTCCTCGGTATCCACCAGCAGCCAGGTGTTCACCACCATGGGAGAGATTCACGAGAAGCTGGGGAGCTTCCGCCTGCTTTCAAAGCAGCCGGCGGTGACGGAGGTGAGAAAGTCCATCGCGTTTTTGAAGCGCTATCAGATTATAGAGCCTCTGGATGTTTTGGAGGAGTTAGAGGGCAGGAGCCGGATACTGATCTATCCGACGATTCACATGGTGCTTTTGGGGGACGACGCCAGGGCGCTGCTTAACACATTTACGGAAGCGGAGGACGAGCATGGAGACGACGAGACAGAGATTTGAGGCACTTTCCAGGATCTGCCTCAACAACTGGCATTATATAGACAAGAGGGTGCTGCCCTTTCACGAGGGCATTAATTTTTTTACGGGACATTCGGGAAGCGGCAAATCCACGGTGATCGATGCGCTGCAGATCCTTCTGTATGCGGATTCCGACGGCAGGGGATTCTTTAACAAGGCGGCAGCCGACGACTCCGACCGGTCCTTAATCGAGTATCTGAGGGGAATGGTGAACATCGGCGAGGATGGTCAGTATTCCTATCTGAGAAATAAAAACTTTTCCACCACCATCGTCATGGAGCTGAGAAGGACCGACACCGGGGAGTGTCAGAGCATCGGGGTGGCTTTTGATGTGGAGACGGCCGCCAATGCGGTGAACAGCCGTCTGTTTTTCTGGCATCAGGGGCCCCTTTTGGAATCCTTTTACCGGGTATCCGGCCGGGCTATGGCGACGGATGAGATCAGGGAGTATTTACAGAAGAATTTTGAGCAAAACCAGTATTATTTTGGACCCAGCAACGAGCGGTTCCGAAAACAGCTCTACGACGTGTACTTAGGGGGCCTCAATGAGGAGCGGTTTCCCCAGCTGTTCCGCCGGGCAATTCCGTTCCGTATGAAGATCAAGCTGGAAGAGTTTGTGAAGGAATACATCTGCATGGAGGAGGATATCCGCATCGAGGATATGCAGGAGAGCGTTCTCCAGTACGGAAGGATGCGCAAAAAGATCGGGGACACCTGCCGGGAGATCGAGGAGCTGAAGGCGATTCAGAAGGCCCACGGGGATGTGGAGCAGAAGGAGGCGGAGCAAAAGGAGTACGCCTACATGAAGTCGTCCATGGAGCTTCGGAAGATGAGAGAGCAGGTGGCGGAGCTTCAGTTAAAGATCGGTAACTACGAGGAGGACAAAAAACGTCAGTTGGCCGGACAGAGCGATTTAGAGCAGGAGATCGCCGGGCTGGAGGAGAGAAGCCGGGAGCTGGAGCGCCAGATTGCGGCCTCCGGGTACGACGAGCTGAAGGAACGTCTGGCCGGTCTTAACGAGCTGATCGAGCGGCTGAGTATCAGCAGGGCCAAATGGGATCAGACCACGGCGAAGCTGAAGCTGTGGGAGGACCAGGATATGACGCCCAACCCCGTCCTGTGGGATATCGAGCGGTTTGAGGCCAGGGATATCGGCGAGGCGGATCTAAGGCGTTTGCAGGAATCCTTAAAGAAGCTAAACGGCGAGGCGGAGAAGACCAGACGGGATTTAGACGGCGATCTGCGCCAGATGAACCATCAGCTGGCGGCATTGGATGAGGATTTAAAGAAGCTGCGCCAGGGCGGAAAAGCTTACCCCAAGGAGGTGGAGGCCGCCAGAAATCACATCATCCGAGGCTTGCAGGCAGAGACCGGAAAGCCGGTTCCGGTGGAGGTTTTAGCTGACCTTTTTGGAGGTGCCGGACGACACCTGGCGAAACGCGGTGGAGGGCTACATGGGAAACAACAAGCTCCTTCTGGTGGTGGAACCCAAGTACGCCAGGCAGGCCATGAAGCTTTATGAGGAGCTGGACCCCAAGACCTACTACACCGTGTCTGTGCTGGATACGGAAAAGGTGACGGCAAAGACCCACACGGTCCAGCCGGGAGCCTTAGCGGAGGAAGTGACGTGCAGCAAGCCCTATGTCCGCTCCTATGTGGATTATCTAATGGGCAATGTGATCAAGTGCGGGGACATAGACGAACTGCGCCGCTGCAATATCGGAATCACCAGCAGCTGCGAGCTGTACCACGGTTACAAGCTGCAGCATATCAATCCGGCCAATTACACCCGATTCTCCTACATCGGCAAGGAAGGCCACATGAGGCGGGTCCGGCAGCTGGAGAAGGAGATCCGTCAGATTGAGGAGAAGAAGGCGCCGCTTGAGGAGCAGAGGCGGGAGTGCCTGGAGGTTTTGGAGCTGGAGACGTTAGGGTATCCGGCGGAGGAATATCTGGGCTGGCAGCAGGATATGGCCGGTCTGTCCGCAAAGAGGCAGGAGCAAAAGCGGCTCGTGAAGAAGCTGGAGGTGCTGCAGAGCCAGAACGTGGACACCTGGAGAACGGAGCAGGAGGAGACGGACAAGACCTGCCGGGCGAAGAAGGAGCTGCGGGACGGCGTGATCCGGGTGATTGAGAGCATTGAAAAGCAGATCAGGGATTCGAAGGAGCGCCACATCGGTCTGAGCACGGAGCTGGCGCAGATGGAGGCGGAGTTTTTAAAAGATCAGGACTTTGAGGAGAAGGTCAGGACTTATCTGGAGGAGAAGGCCCAGAAGGGCTCTGTGAACTATGAGGCGCTGCGGGCTTATTTCTTCGGGAAGGAGAATACCGCCGCCGAGGAGAAGGAGGCCTGGCTTTCCGCACTGCGGGAGATCCGCTTCCAGTATTTGAAGGCCCATCCCAACCGCAGCTTTTCCGCGGAGAGTAAGGATAACAGGGAATACGATCAGCTTTTGGAGCATCTGCAGTATGCGGATCTGGAGTCCTTTTATAAGAAGGCGGACGAGCAGGCCAGGGAGGCGGTCAACCTCTTTAAGCAGGACTTTGTCTATAAGATCCGGGCTGCGATCCAGGGCGCCATGGCCCGCCGGGACGAGCTCAACGATATCATCGACCGTCTGGACTTTGGAAAGGACAAATACCGGTTCCGTTTTACGAAGAACAAGGGGCCGGATGGCAAATACTACGATATGTTTATGGCGGAGGATTTGAATATCGATCCCTCCACCCTCAGAAACTCCATGGACAATCAGATGAACATGTTCACCATCAGCCACGAAAACCGGTTTGGGGACCAGATCAACGAGCTGATTGGCATTTTCATTCCCCCGGACAATGCTTCGGCGGAGGAGCTGGAGGAGGCCAAGCAGAATATCAGCAAATACTCGGACTACCGGACCTACCTATCCTTCGAGATGGAGCAGATCATCACCGGCGTGGACACGATGAAGATACCGCTGAGCAAGATGATCAAGAAAAATTCCGGAGGGGAGGGGCAGAATCCCCTCTACGTGGCGCTTCTGGCCAGCTTTGCCCAGGCATACCGGATCAATGCATCCTCCTGCCTCCAGCGCAATCCCACGATCCGCCTGGTGGTACTGGACGAGGCATTCTCCAAGATGGACGCGGAGAAGGTAGGGAGCTGCATCAAGCTGATCCGCGGCTTCGGCTTCCAGGCCATCATCAGCGCCACCAACGACAAGATTCAGAATTATCTGGAGAGCGTGGACAAGACCTTCGTGTTCGCCAACCCCAACAAGAAGCATATCTCCATACAGGAGTTTGAAAAATCAGAGTTTGAACAGCTGAGCAGGGAGGCGGAGGAAGAGGATGGGAATTCTATGTGAATTGGGAATATGAACCAGAGTGTAGGAGGTGGAGATGAATACATATCTTGTATATTTTGATGAAACTGGAGATGATGGTGTCACGACAGCCTCATGTGCTGGAGAATGCGCTGAAATATAATATTCAGAGGATTGAGAACGACAGTGATGGAAATTGGAACTATTTGATTATTACGGATGAGGGGCGAATTGCACCTATGCGTAAAACGGCACGAGCGATCAGGGCTTATAACCCAATTCAGTCTAAGTATTCCTATGAATTTTATAACCAGCCGATTTCTAATATGATCGAGGATATTATGGAGAAAAAATCTTCGGAATCGTATTTTATACAGATATGTGACTTCGTATCATTTTTTGTCCATTTATATTTTGAAACGACATTACAGAATAAGCCATTGCCCAAAAGAGTAGGTAACACAATTGATAAAGAATTTGTAGGACGCGTGATGGCAACATTAAAAAAATCAGGAAAGTTAAACTTGAAAGCGAATGAGCGGAATGTATATGGCCTTGTCATTTATCCAAAATAAGCAAAAACACCACCTACATCGCATCTGCGGTTTCAGTGGTTCAGTATTATTATATTCTAAAGTTAATGTCGCGTCAAGAGCATGAAAAATATTTATAGAAGGGCATTCAATGATGATTATCAAACAACACACCGCGCGGCTGCTGGCAGCCGCCCTCTGCCTGGCTGTGACGGTTGGATGTGCGCGGCGGGAGGAGGCGCTGCCGGAAGCGTTGCCGGAGATTACGCTTTGGTATACGGCGGACAACTTTAAGGATCAGCAGGTTTTGGCGGAGCTTGTGGATGGGTTTAATGAATCGCAGGACCAGGTGGTGCTGACTACCCAGTATGTCCCAAGCGAGGATATGAAGAAGAGGATTGCGTACAGTATGGCGGACGATACGCTGCCGGAGCTGGCGATGATCGACTCTGTGGACTTTATGTATCTAAACTCCATGGAACCGTTTCTGGACTTGACGGACAGGATTCCTCAGCTGAAACAATATATGCCGGTGTCGGTCATACCGTGCACGATGGAGGGCAGGATCTATGGGCTTCCCTATGAGATGAACTGTCCGGCTCTCTTTTACAATAAGACGGTTCTGGAGGAAAATGGTTTAAAGGCGCCGGAAACCTGGGAGGAATTTTATGATACGGCTCAGAAGACCACTCTGGGGCAGCGCAAGGGCTTTGCCATAACGGCCCTCACCTCGGAGGAGACGATCTATCAGTTTCTGCCCATTCTGTGGTCCATGGGAGGGTCCCTCTCCGACGTCAGTTCCCCGGAAAGCGCGGGGGCGTTTCAGATGCTGCACAGCCTGGCCCAGACAGGAGCCATGAACCAGCAGAGCGTGGATTTAACTATGGTGGATTTGCTGGACCAGTTCACCGAGGGGAATCTGGTGATGATGTTTCAGAACTCCATGGTGGTGGATACCATCCGCTCCATGAATCCCGACCTGGATTTCGACGTGACCTGTTTCCCGTCGTCGGATGCCAGTCCGTCGGTATCCGTGGTGGGCGGGGATATCCTGGCTGTGGCGGAGGGGCCCTATGAGGACAGCGCCGTTGATTTCCTGCGCTATATCGCCGACGAGGACCGCATGCTTTCCTACCTGGATGGCAACGGCGGTCTGGCGTCCCGGAAGGATGTGCTGGAGCGTCAGTTTGCGGACGATCCGGTCAAACGCCGGTTTGTCGATATCTTCGACCATGCGAGAACCAGGGAATTCAGCACAGACTGGCCCAGAATCTCCGCTGCGGTGACCGAGGCGGTGGGCCAGGTGATCATAGGAGACAGGCCCACGGAGGAGATTTTAGAACAGGCGGCCGGGCGGATTCGGGAGATCAGGGGGAAAGAGTCATGAAAAAGATCAGAAGCCTCAGACACAAGCTGACGACCATCATCCTGTCGGCCTCCCTGCTGACCATCGGCCTGTTTGCGGTGATTTCCCAGATCAGGCTGAGAGGCAGCATCCGGGATAACCTGGACTTGCAGATGCAAAGCGGCCTTGACAAGGCGGACCAGTGCCTCAATATGGTGCTGGATAAATACAATTCGATTCTCTACGATCTGTGCACCGATGACGCCGCCATCCATCTGGTAGAGCAGATCAACCGCGGTCAGGACGACATGAGCGTCAACAGCAGCAGCCTGCGCCGGGAGCTGAGCCATATCTGTAACAGGAGCAACGGCATCAAGGGGATCATCGTGGAGACCGCGGAGGGGAAGCAGATATTCTATGATTCCCTGTCCCATTCCTCCATCAAAAGCCCCTGGATGGACCAGGTGGAGATCCCCCGCCTGGAGGAGCGGGAGCAGTACCACTGGCTGGAAAAACCGGTGATTCTGGGCAACGAGGAGGTCTATCTGTTCCAGATATCCAGACGGCTGGTGGACTATGAGGACATCCACAGAGAGATCGCCACCGCGGTCATATTGATCGATGCAGACCGGATCAGGAGTGCCGTGGAGTCCGGTCCTGGGGTCCATGTCTATCTCTGCGACGGTGACACGATTATCAATGCTCCGGACCCCGAAGACCAGGGAAAGCCGGTGAGCTTTCTCTATAATTCCAATGCGTTGACGGGAATGGCCCTCAACGAGCTGTCCGGCTGGACCATACTGCGAACCCAGTCTCTGGGGCCGTATCATCGGACGGTGGCGGAGCAGACGGCGTTTCAGCTGACCATGGCGCTGGGAACCGTAGCGGTGCTGATTCTGATCGTCCACCTGACCGCCAGGCCGATTATCCGGTCTGTGGATACCGTGGTACATGCCATGAATCGGGCGGAGACCGGCGACTTCAAGGTGCAGATTCCCCTGGACGATACGATGTCGGAGGAGGTGCGCCGGATCGCGCTGGGGTTCAACAGGATGATCGGTCAGATCGATCTGCTTCTGGGCCGGATCAGGCAGGCCCTGACGGATCAGAAGAACGCGGAGCTGTCCGCCTTAGAGGCTCAGATCGACCCGCATTTCCTCTACAATACCCTGGATACCATCAACTGGAAGGCCATCGAGGAGGAGCAGTACGAGATCAGCGAGATGGTGGGAGCCCTGGCCGATATCCTCCGCTATGCCGTCAGGGATGCGGGGGCGGAGACCACGATCCGCCAGGAGATTAGCTGGCTGGATCAGTATATGCTGCTGCAGAGCGCCCGCCTGGGCAAAAAGCTGGAGCAGGATATCCGGGTCGCGGACGAGGCGGCCAACTGCCGGATTCACAAGCTGCTGCTTCAGCCATTTGTGGAGAATGCCATCAAGCACGGGCTGGCGAAAAAGAGAGGCGCCTGCGTGATACGGATCTCTATGGAGGTGACGGGCGAACAGCTTCACATCACCATAGAGGACAACGGCCGCGGTATGAGCCGCGAGATGTTAAAGCGTCTGAACAGGGAAGGCGGAGAGGACGGGAACCATTTGGGCATTGCCAATGTGCGCAAACGGCTGAAGCTCTATTATTCCGACGAGGCGGGGCTGTACTTTGAGAGCAGGCCGGAACGCTATACCAGAGTGCACCTCTTTATACCTGTCAGAAAGGAGAATGGTCATGAAGATTCTGATCGTTGAGGATGCCCGCCCCATCAGGGAGGGATTAGGAAAGATCCTTGCCAAGCTGGGACCGTCCTATGAGGTGGTGGGAATGGCTGCCGATGGCGTGGAGGGGCTTTCGATGATTGAGGAATACACCCCGGATCTGGTGATCATGGACATCCAGATGCCGGATATGGACGGGCTCACCATGCTGGCGAAGGCCAGGGAGAAGAAGGTGGAATGTCGGTTTGTGATCCTCACGGCCTACTCTGATTTTAACTATGCGCAGAAGGCCATCGAGCTGGGGGTGGACAATTATCTCTTAAAGCCCATCAAGATACCGGAGTTAAAACGGGCGTTAAAGCAGGTGGAGGAATCCATCGCCAAGACGCTCAATCCGGCCAGCGTCTACACCCGCAGCTATATCTTCCGCGGGGCGCTGACCGGGAATCTGACGGTGGACGAGGCTCTGGAGCAGGTGAGCGTCAGCCAGTACGGCCTCCATGCGGATGAACCCATAGGTCTGTTTATCGTATGGCTGGGTGAGTTCTATCCGGTCTGCCTGCCTGCGGCAGTGATGATTCTGGATGGTCTGGGGGAGGCGGACGGCAGCTTTCAGTCCTATCTGGCCGAGATGGAGGAAGAACAGGCATTGGTGCTGTGCATCTATCATATGAAGGATGTGGAGGGAACGGAGGCTTATCTCAGACAGACAATCGTCCCCATGCTGACCTCCAACTTAGACAGCCGGGCCGTCTATGGCTGGGGAGTCAGCGACGGTCTGCCTTTCGTCAGGGAGCGGGTCAGGCTGATCGCAGAGGACATGGAATGGAATCTTCTGTATGAAAATCCCGTTCTCATCACCCACAGCCTGGTGGAAGAGATCGTGACGGTTCCGCTGAGGCTTGCGCCTGAGCTGGAGCAGAAGGCGCGTTACGCGGTGGCCCATAAAAACAGCGGGGAGCTGAAAACCTGCTTTCAGGCCCTCGTTTCCGCCTGCACTGCGCCGCCCCACAACCCCAAGGAGATTAAGGACGTCTGCCTGCGTTTTTGCTTTACGGTGCTGAACGCGGCCAGGGAGTACGGACTGCCTGCGGAAAATGTGTCGGTTCAGGCACTTTCCGGGAGCATGGCAAGGGCTTCCTCCTGGAAGGTATTAAACGGCATCCTGGAGAACTTTCAGGAGCAGCTGTTTGTAGAGACAGAGGAGTATGAGGAATCCACCAGCGATCTGGTGAAAAAGGCCCAGGCCATGATCCAGGAGTATTTTAATCAGGGCATCACGCTGGAGGAGATCGCCAGGAGGCTCTATGTGACCGAGGAGTATCTAAGCAGCCAGATTAAGAAGGAGACGGGCCAGACATTTACGGAGATCATCAGACAGAGCCGGATCGGAGAGATCAAGAAGCTTCTGTTGGAATCCGATCTAAAACTGAACCAGATCGCGGCCATGACCGGCTATTCCGACCCCAAATACATGAGCAAGGTGTTCCGCGACGAGGTGGGCATGTCGCCTGCCGAGTATCGAAAAATGAAGATTTAACGCGAATATCCATAGAATTTTACTCCTTTTTTAAAAATTTCCCCTGTTTTTTTCATTTGGAATCCGTTATGATAAGGGAAATCAAAAAGAAAGAGGAGGTGCCATATGAAACAGATGAAGGTTTGCTTTAACAGCCCCAAAGAGGTCTTGGATTTCGTCAACCGCGTCACCAAATATTCCTGCGATATGGATATGAAAAGAGGCCATATCCTCATTGATGCAAAGTCAATTTTAGGTGTCATCGGGTTTATGGGTAAAGTCGTTGACCTTTTGGTATATGATGAGAACTGCGGAAGACTGGAAAGAGATATCGAACAGTATCTGGTAGCGTAACAGCTTTGGGCAATGAGAGACCAAAACTGCCGTGATTTCACTGACTAAGTGAGATTGCGGCAGTTTTTTTGTATCATAGGAAAGTGCTCTACGATACAAAAAAGCCCTCCGGGCAGGATCGCACTGCGGCGGAGAGGAATTATGTCGCTGAAGCGACCCGCCGCAGGCGGAGAATCCCGCGAGCGGGATTCTTTATTGAGCTGGAAAAGATCCCCTCACCCCGCTCCCATGCATAAAAACGATTCCATATTCTCATACTACCCATAGAAAATTCAGAGAAAAGGATGTGAGAACAAATGGAGTCCATAAAAAACAAAATTGGTATCCTGATATTGCTCCTGTGTATAGGCATTATTATAGCCGCCATCTGGTACTGTTTATTCGGCGCTTCCGGAAATTCCGATAAAATGATGGAGGGAACCCTGGTTCTGGCCCCATCCGTACAGGAGGAAGTGGTGATATTATGAGCAAAACCGTATATCTAAACCTGGCTCAGACGACGGAGGTCCACGAGAAGGATGTCTTTTTAAAGGACGTGGCGAAGCTCTACTGTGACGATCAGGCCATCGCCAACCGCTGCAACGCTCTGAAGATCAAAACCATCAGGCTGGACCGCAAAAAACGATATGTGGAGTCTGTTTTGGACGTCATCAAAAAGATCCAGGAGATGGATTCCACGATTCAGATTAACAACGTCGGAGAGGTGGACTTTATCATCGACTATCAGCCGCCGAAACCGCCGAATTACGCATATCAGTGGGCGAAAACCATCTTCGTGTGTATCGTCTGTTTCTTCGGAGCGGCGTTCGCGATCATGACATTTAACAATGACGTCAATGTGGGCGATGTGTTTAAGGAGGTCTACAGGCTGATCATGGGGACGGAGTCCGATGGATTTACCATCATCGAGCTCACATATTCCATCGGTCTGGCGCTGGGAATTATCGCGTTCTTTAACCATTTTTCCAGATTCAAGATCAACACGGACCCTACGCCTCTGGAGGTGGAGATGCGTCTGTACGAGGACAATATCAATAAGACTCTGATACAGAATGACGGCAGAAAGGAGTCTGGAATTGATGTTACTTAGACAAGCACTTCTGGGCTTCATCGGCCCGTGCGCCGGCGGCGTCATCGCGGCCGGCGTTTTCGCATTTATCGCGATTATCGGCGTCTACCCCAGGATGATCGGCAAGACAAAGACCAACCGCCACGTCATGCTCTACGAAACCGTCATTATCCTGGGAGGCGTGCTGGGCAATGTGGTGGACATCTATGAGTTCCCCATCAGCATAGGCGGCAATCTGGTGCTGGGAATCTTCGGCTTGTCCGTGGGAATCTTCGTGGGGTGTCTTGTCATGTCCCTGGCGGAAACCTTAAAGGCGTTTCCGGTCATCAGCAGGAGAGCGCATCTGGCAGTGGGGATTCAGTACATGATACTGGCCCTGGGACTTGGGAAGCTGACGGGGTCTCTTTTGTATTTTACACAGAATATGGGCAGCTAACGATATGAGGAGGTAATCAAATGGAAGTAAATAAACAGGCATACGACAAGTATGTCAAGCAAGTGACCCCCACCAACAACGTCTGGATCGACATGGCGAGAGCGTTTGTCGTGGGAGGAATCATCTGTACCATCGGCCAGCTGCTGACCAACTGGATGCTGGCCTACGGGATGGACAAGGATACGGCCGCGTCGTGGACCCTTCTGGCGCTGATTCTCACCAGCATCATCCTGACAGGGCTGAATATCTACCCGACCATCGTCAAATTCGGCGGAGCAGGGGCCCTGGTTCCCATAACCGGGTTTGCCAACTCCGTGGTGGCGCCGGCTATTGAATTTAAGGCCGAGGGCCAGGTGTTCGGTATCGGCTGCAAGATCTTTACCATAGCAGGGCCGGTGATTCTCTACGGAATCCTCAGTTCCTGGATTCTGGGAATTATCTATTATCTGCTGCAAATGACCGGTATCATCGGCGGCTGACAGAGCGGAAAGGAGAATACAGGATGCAGATCGGAAAAGCAAGCGTTAAATTTGAAAAGCCCCCGTCATCGTCAGCGGGGCCTCCGTAGTGGGGGAGAAGGAGGGGGAGGGCCCGTTAGGCACCCTCTTTGACGTGGTGGAGCCGGACCCCATGTTCGGAAAGAAAAACTGGGAGGAGGCGGAGAGCGCGCTGCAGAAGCAGACCGCGGACTTAGCCATACAGAAGGGGCGGCTGCAAAAGAGCGATATCCGCTACCTGTTGGCCGGGGACCTGTTAGGACAGCTGATCGCCACCTCCTTCGGAACCGTGGATTTGGAGATCCCGCTGTTTGGACTGTACGGGGCCTGCTCCACCATGGGGGAAGCCATCAGCTTAGGCGCCATGCTGACCCACGCCGGCTACGCCGACCAGGTGCTCTCCATGGCCTCCAGCCATTTTGCTACAGCGGAGAAACAGTTCCGCTTTCCGCTGGCCTACGGCAACCAGAGACCATTTTCCGCCACATGGACCGTCACCGGCTGCGGCGCGGTAGTCATATCCCGGAAAGCTAAAAAGGGCATGGCGAGGATTACAGGAATCACCACGGGCCGTATGGTGGATTTAGGGATCAAGGACTCCATGAACATGGGAGCGGCCATGGCCCCGGCGGCATACCACACGATTGAGCAGAATTTTGAGGACTTCGATATCGATGAGACCTATTACGATAAGATCTTTACCGGCGATTTGGGGGAGGTGGGGCGGACGATCCTGCTGGACTTCATGAAGGAGAAGGGCCGGGATTTGGAGAAGATTCACAGCGATTGCGGCATCGAGATCTTCAGCCAGAGCGCCCAGGACACCCACGCCGGAGGAAGCGGCTGCGGCTGCTCCGCAACCACCTTATGCGCCCACATTCTGCCCAAGGTGCAGTCGGGAGAGTGGAAGCGGGTGCTTTTCGTCCCCACCGGCGCACTGCTGTCCACGGTCAGTTTTAACGAGGGACAGAGCATACCGGGTATCGCGCAGGCCGTGATGCTGGAGCATATCGGTTAGAGCCAGAAAGGAGCATACAGGATGGAATTTATCAAAGCATTTCTTGTGGGAGGTATTATCTGTGCGCTGGTACAGGCGCTTATGGATAAGACCAAGCTGATGCCGGGCAGAATTATGGTACTTTTGGTTGTGTCGGGCACCATACTGGGAGCGCTGGGGATCTACCAGCCCTTCGCGGACTGGGCCGGAGCAGGCACCACCGTACCGCTGCTGGGATTCGGCAATACGTTGTGGAAGGGGATCAAGGAGGGGATTTCCTCCGACGGTTTCCTTGGCGTATTCAAAGGCGGCTTCACTTCCAGCGCCGTGGGAGTGTCCGGAGCCCTGATATTCGGCTATTTGGGCTCTGTCATTTTTAAACCAAAAATGAAAAAAATAAGTCAAATATTGCCAATAAAAGATAAGATTTTCTTAGGATTATATTAAATATTTGAAAACAAACTTAATTTTTTAAGTTTTATGAAAAATATGGTTGCAATTCTTCGCAAATCGATTATAATGGTCTTTATTGCATTCAGTGTAACAAGTTTCAAAAAAGAGGAGAGAAGAATTATGAGAAAAAACATTGCAAAGATCATGACTGTAGTAGCAGCATCTGCTGTACTGGCTATGTCAGTAGTAGGATGCGGAAACGGCGCTAAGGAGACAACCGCAGCGGTTGCTACCGAGGCTGAGACCACTGTTGAGGAAACTACAACAGAGGAGACCACTGTAGATGAGAGCACCGAAGCAGCGGACGCAAGCTCTGAGGAAGAGACCACTGTAGAGGATGAGAGCGCTGAGAGCGACGCAGAGGAGAGCACTGAGGCTGAGGAAGCTTCCGAAGAGGAAGTAAACGCAGAGGAAGACGCTGAGACTGAGAGCGCAGCAAACTAATTAGAAGTGTTAAAAAGGGCAGCGGCCATATGACCGCTGCTTTTTCGATGCATGAAACGACAGATAAAGCTTTTACATAAACAGGGCCAGGAACGCTGTATATGCGTGTTCCTGGCCCTGAGTACCATCCGGTTGATTAGTTCCACGGGAATGGATTAAACGGCTTTACCGGCTCTGTAGGAGCGGGTGACGTCGTGGGCGCCGCTGTGGTGGGCGGTGCCGGGGAGACCGGAGCCTGGGGAGCCGAAGTGGTAGGCGTGGTGCCTGGCCCCGTACCCGGTCCATTGCCGGTTCCAGGACCGGCTTCTCCTCCTTCCGGAGAACCGGGAGGAAGAATCGTGGAGGCATCTCCGTGGATCGTACAATATCCCGGCATCGCGTAGGCGGAATCGCTGGTGGAGCCTTCGCCTGCCGGAACGGACATAAAGGTCTTGGATGTCTTTTCTAAGCAGTAGGGCGTCGGCAGCATGCCGGACTCTGCGCAGACCGTGACGCGCACGTGCTTGTCGCAGTATTCGGTAGGCGCGGTCCCCTTGGCAAAATACTCCGTGTAGACAGGATTGCCTCTGGGATCGCCGGCGCATACGTCGGACAGGGCCAGCTTGCCGGACTTGCGGCAGATCTGAGCCGTCTCAATGCTGTCGGGCACCGGGAAGCCCGGATCGGACTTGCCGTCGTGCAGTCTGGCCATAATCTTCTGCCAGATCTTCTTGTGGAACGAGGTTCCGCCGTTTTGGGACGTCAGCTTCTGGTTGCTGTCGCAGCCCGCCCAGATACCTGCCGTATAGTAGGGCGTGTAGCCCACAAACCAGATATCATTGTTGGAAGTGGTCGTACCGCTCTTGCCGGCGTTGGACATGCCGGGGATGTTGGCCGACGGGCTGGTGGAGCTGACGGAGGAGCCGTATTTCTTGCTGGCCTTCATGGAGTCCGCCATGGAATCCGTCAGAAGGAACGCGGTGGACTCCTTTAACACTCGGTGGGTCTCCGGTTCATTGTTGATCAGAACCTTACCGTTGTGGTCGAGAATCTTGGTGAAGAATACGGGCTTCGTGTAGACGCCTCCGTTGGCGATGGAAGCGTAGGCCGCCGTCAGCTCTAAGTTAGAAACGCCCTCGGTGATACCGCCCAAAGCGGTGGCGGCGTTTAAGTCGCTGGAGGTCAGGCTGGTGATGCCGAAATTCTTGGCATACTCCACGCCCAACTGTGGCGTCACGGTCTCCATCATACAGCGGACCGCCACAATATTCATGGAATAGATGATTCCCTCACGGATATTGGAGTAGCCCAAATATCCCTTGCTTCCGTACCAGTTTGAGAAGGTTTTCTTCCCCACGGTAAACGGCGCATCGTAGTACACGGTGCCCAGCGTGGCGCCGCAGGCATCCAGGGCCGGCGCAAATGCGGTGATCACCTTGAAGGTGGAGCCTGGCTGTCTCTTGGTGTTGCTGGCCCGGTTTAAGGTCAGACTCGCCGTCTTTTCCCCACGGCCGCCGCTGAGCGCCTTGACCTGGCCGGTAGCCTGATCCAGGACGACAAAGGAAGCCTGGGGCTGCAGAATCATGTGCATGCGCTCGCCGATAACGGTTCCGCCGTCAGCCAGCACGTAAGCCTTGTATCGGTCAATATCCGCCTGAACCTGCTCCTCGGTGTCATATAAACCGTCGTACTTGTCTTTCAGTTCATTCTTGTGGTAGGCTTTCAAATCCTCCTCGGAATAGTTCTTTGTGGTTCCGTCCGGCAGAGTGACCGATAAGCGGTATTCTACCGACAGACGGGCCGCGGAGTAGTTCTCCGGATTATTGATCTCCGAATCGACAATCGCCTGAATATCCGGGTCCTGAGCCGTGTGGATCTCCAGTCCGCCGCCGTAGAGCAAGTTGTGAGCCTGGGTATCGGTGTAGCCCAACTGAGTTTTCAGCGCGTCCATGACCTGCTCAATCAACTCATCCGTGTAGTAACTGTAGATGTTGGAGGACTCCTTGTTTGCCAAGTCCACGTTCTGGATTCTGGAATAGACGTCGTCCGCCAGAGCTTCCTCCTGCTCCTCCTTTTTAATCAGGCCCTGATCGTACATGTACTGAAGGATGATCTTGCGCCTCTCGGCGTTGTTCTCCTTCCCTGTGATCGGATTGTAGCGGGACGGGTTCTTGGTGATCCCGGCGATGACCGCACATTCCGACAGTGTCAGATCTGATACTTCCTTATTAAAATAGCGCCTGGCCGCCACCTTGACGCCCAGAGTGTTGTTGCCTAAGTTGATGGCGTTTAAATAGTTGGTTATGATCAGCTTCTTATCCATGGTCTTACTGAGCTCCACCGCCAGATACTGCTCCTGGAGCTTACGCTCAATCTTGGCCCCCATGCTGGTCTCCATACCGCCGTTAAACACATTGTTTTTGATCAGCTGCTGTGTGATCGTGCTGCCGCCTCCGGCGGAAGAGTTGTTGGTCAATACTCCCTTGACCGCTCTGGCAATGGAACGGATATCGATTCCGTTGTTGGTCCAGAAACGGGAATCCTCGATAGCGATAAACGCATTGATCAGATTCTCAGGCAGTTCCTCGTAGGTCGCCTCCTCGCGGTTGGAACCGGCCATGACCAAGGTGTCCGTGACATTGCCGTGGCTGTCTAAGACTGTGGTGGCGAAACCCTCCGGTGTAATGTTAAGCGTGTCCACATCGGGAGCGTTGTCGATCACACCCCGGAATGCTCCGAAGCCGACAGCGGCGCCGACGACACAGGCGAAAAGGATCAGCACAAGAAATGTTTTAAAAAATGTCAGGATTACTTTTGTCGTGTATTTCTTTGATTTCGAGTTCACTGATTTCAGCTTCTTCTCGACCTCTTTCTTGCCATAATTCATAGGAAACCTCCTTCACCGCTACATTATAACAAATATTCCCAGACAATACAATATTAAGCGTTTTTTGCACTTGTTATCATTAAGTGTTTCCAGTATTATATTGTTAGATACAAAATGGAGGAGAACATCGATGTTAGAACGGTACAAAATTTTATATTCCGGCGGAGTGGGAGAACTGGTGGAGAAGAAGTCCCGGTTTATCGCCACGGTCCGGCCGGCGGACACGGAGGAGGAAGCCCTCTTATTTATAGAAGAAATGCGTAAAAAATACTGGGATGCCAGCCACAACTGCTACGCCTACGTCATCGGCGACAGGGCCCAGGTTCAGCGCTGCAGCGACGACGGGGAGCCGAGTCAGACCGCGGGCAAGCCCATGCTGGACGTGCTTTTGGGTGAGGAGATCCGCAACATCTGCGTCGTCGTCA
>Ga0192243_10082_pt1 | contig 38407 bp, 33 predicted proteins | sample Koala_Koa27_K3_FD_131233 | JGI IMG/M metagenome (GOLD analysis project Ga0192243, IMG submission 131233) | Enriched cells from koala feces incubated with labeled cellulose particles, San Francisco Zoo, California, United States - Koala_Koa2-7_K3 ... | reverse complement strand
CCCCCAGCGCGATGTCTACTTCCTGTCCGCCGTCAACGTGCTGGGCGCCTCGCTGAGCCAAAACCTGCGCTGCCTCTACAGCCACAAGTGACAGGCACCCACCCTGCAAATGTTCATCGTAGCCCGCTCGGCTTCGGGAAAGGGCGTGCTGCAATGGGTAAAAAACTGATAATGCCCCTGCACGACGAACTGAGAATAGTGTACAAGGAACAAATGAAGCAGTACCAGAAAGAGAAAAGCATCTATGACTCTCTAGGGAAACAACGCGCCGCCACCGCTCCCCCCCCCGAAAAGCCCCAGAACAAACTGTTCCTGATACCTGCCAACAACTCAGGCACAGGCATCCTGCAAAACATTATCGACTCCGGCGGCACAGGGCTTATCTGCGAAAGCGAAGCCGACACGGTGTCGGCGTCCATCGGAGCGGACTACGGGCAGTGGAGCCACGTGCTGCGCAACCTGTTCGACCAGGACAGCCTGGCCTACAACCGCCGCACCGAACAGGAATACATGGAGGTGGGGCGCACATTCGTTTCCGTACTCATTTCGGGCACTCCGGCACAGGTGAAACCCCTCATCCCCTCTGCCGAGAACGGGCTTTTCTCCCGCGACCTCTTCTACTACATGCCCACCATCCGGGAGTGGACCAACCAATTCTTTGAGGACGGGCTGGATATGGACGAGGAGTTCCGCCTCCTGGGACTGGAATGGAAAAAGGAGCTGGACGAAATAAAGAAGATGGGTATGTTCAGCCTCACCCTCACCCCGGCACAGATAGAACGTTTCAACGAGGTGTACAGCGCCCTGTTCCAACGTTCGCAGGTGACCAACGGGCACGAAATGACCAGTTCGGTGGTGCGCGAGGCTATCAATACCTGCCGCATACTGTCCGTAGTGGCACTGCTGCGCAGCCGTGAAGACCCTTCGCTGGTGAAGCCCGCAGAGGGCATCGCCGCAGACAATCTGAAGGACGGCATCATCACCCGCTGGGAGCTGTCGGTTACCGATGCCGATTTTGAGGCTGTCCTAGCCCTTGTGGAGCCTCTGTACTGCCACTCCACCCATATACTGTCATTCCTTGCCACCAACGAAGTAAAAACACGCTCTACGACGGATAAGGACTTGCTCTTTGCCTACATGGATGATACATTCAGCAGAATGCAGCTGGTGGAAAGGGGAAAGGAGATGAATATTCCGGGGAATACGATGTACCACTGGCTGAAACAACTGGTGAAAAGCGGTACGATAGCTCATGGGGAAGAAAAGGGAATCTATCTGAAGGTGAAGAAGAAGTAATTTGGTTATGGGGATTTGTCGTTCATTTCGAGGTGGTTTTGAATCAATTCCCGTAGGGGCGGACCCGTGTGTCCGCCCAAATGCATTCACAATATATGCTTTTCCTGTATGTTATCGGGCGGACACATGGATCCGCCCCTACGATGGATGAATTCATTTCCATCCCCGAAATAAACATCATTTACCGGACGCCCACCCCTACGGGAAATATAAACAGGATGTATTTGTATTTTGCATATATAATGTACCCGCACATGCGTGTGTGTGCATAAGACACTTACCTCACCCATTCACCCGTCCTTTTTTCCTTTCCTGCGAGAAAAGACAGACGTAGTCCCCCCTCAAGGCTCGCCCAGCGCCTCCACGATGAGTTTCACCTCACAGGGCAGGAACGTGTGCGACAGTTCATTGTACCCTGCGGTTACCATCGCCTCCATCAGTCCCGGCTTGCGAACGATCCAGCGCATCAGTTTCCGTCGGGCGGCACTTTGGGTAATATCGGGGCTGTAACACAGTGCCAGTTCGCTTTTCCCGTAACTTCTGATCTGAAAATTTTCCATTTCTATTTCTTTTTTTAGAGGAATATCCTTCCCTGTTAATACAGATACAAATATACCCTTTTTCCGGCGTAACATCGAATTTTCAAGACACTAAATTGCGTCAAATCGCGTCAAAATGCACCTTTCCGTTCCCCTTCGCGTCCTAATGCGTCATTGCCCTTTCCATGCATCGTATCTTTGAAGTGTCAAGACGATGAGGACGAAAGATCAGTGATCTTACAGCCCCGTCATTAGTAATCTTACAGGCTTGCCATTAGTAATGTCAATGCCGGAGATTAGTAGTGACAAAAGCTCAAAGACAACTAACGGCAAGCACCTCTCCTCTATCGCCGGGCAATAGTGATTTTTTAATTCTCAATTATTCATTCTTAATTTAAAAAAGTTATGATTAACTACAGCATCGTAATGCGTAGCAATCCCATTGACAGGGATGCACAAAGTAAGGCATACGCCAGCGCACAGTATTCGGAAGTGATGGATATCAACCGCTTTGCGGAACACATTGCCAGTCATGGTTGCGTGTACAAACGTGCCGACATCGTAGCCATCCTTACCATGGCAGTGGACTGTATGCGCGAGCAACTCCTGGCAGGGCAGAAAATCCAACTGGGGGATTTGGGGGACTTCTCTGTCAGCATAAACAGCTACGGAGCAGCCAATGCGCAGGAGTACAACCCCGCCATCCATGTAAAGAAACTGAACGTGAACTGGACACCCGGAGCACGTTTCCAAAACTTGCTGGAAGATGCGGTGTTCAATCTGGTCGCTACGCGAAAGGCTGCCCGAATGGTGGTAAAGGCACTGAAGGCCGGTAAGACTAATGTAGACCTTACCGGGGAAGCTACTGAAGAAGGCGGCGGAATGCAGGGATAGGATGGATGGTGTGGGGCATTTCTAGTCGGAAATGAATTCATCCATCGTAGGGGCGGACCCATGTGTCCGCCCGATAACATACAGGAAAAGCATGTATTGTGAATGCATTTGGGCGGACACACGGGTCCGCCCCTACGGGAATTGATTCAAAACCATCCCCGAAATGAGCCACATACCCTACAGCAAACAATCTCATAATTATCAACCCTTTAAAACGAAAATCAAATGGATTCAAAAACAAAGAAAACCACATGGAGTTTAATCCTGAAAGTAGTCATCACCGTAGCCACCGCCATTGCCGGTGCGCTGGGTCTAAACGCCTGCGCGTAGCCCCATGAGGACAGTGACGCTCATCATTATCCACTGCTCCGCCACCCCCGAGGGGCGGAGCTTGGATTTCGAAGCCTGCCGATATGACCATATCCATCATCGCCGGTTCAGCGACATCGGTTACCATTTCTACATCACCCGCGACGGCGAGATCTACCGCGGACGGGCACTGGAGAAGGTAGGCGCACATTGCAGGAACCACAACTCCCATTCCGTAGGCATTTGTTATGAGGGCGGCCTTTCTTCGGAAGTCTCTCCTATGGATACCCGCACACTAGAGCAAAAAGCATCCATGCTGGCACTGCTGCGCGAACTGCGGAATGTCTTCCCCCGGGCACTGATCGTGGGACATCATGACCTGAATCCCATGAAACCTTACCCCTGCTTCAACGCAGTAAAGGAATACAGTTCGCTGTAGGGGCGGGTTCTAAACCCGCCCGAAAACAGTTTGCAGATGCACTTCGTTAGTGTTATCGGGCGGGTTTAGAACCCGCCCCTACAAGGGAAATATTGTTAACATTTCCTATAACGCTTTCATCCCCCGTAGGGGCGGACCCGTGCGTCCGCCCGAACCAACGGTCACGACCTTGGGAGTAAAGCATAAAGTGAACTGTTATCGGGCAGACACATGGGTCTGCCCCTACGGGATAACTATTATTTTTTAATTCTCAATTTTTAATTTGAATATGAAATACCTGATAGACCAACTCATAACTGTAGATACTTCCTTCTACCGCCATTATCTGGAGATGCTGCTCACCTTGAACCGCATCCAAGCCCTCACCCCCTGGCAGATGTCCATGCTGCTGTGGAGAGCCAAACTGTTTCATGTAGAGATTCTGTATCCGGAACTGCTGCGCATCAGCATCTGCACGGAACAAGAGAAAGACGAAATACGATTTATGAAAGTGTGGAAGCTGAAAGAATTGGAGAAAATCATGACCGTGTGGCAATGCAGACAATGCAAGGAGATAAAACAGGAACGGTGGAGATAGGAGATAGTGGTTAGTGATTAGTGGTTAGTGGTTAGTGATTAATGCCATGCGGTATGACAGCGCAGCCCACTAACCACTAATCATTAACCACTAATCACTAAAAAAAGAGAGACGCATCGGCAAAGATGCGCCTCTCTTTTTTTAATATACTTAGTTAAAGATATAACGTACGCTGAACTGTACAGAATAAGTTGAACTAAAGCTGTTCAGATTTGAATAAGTATCCGTCAGCTTCTTGCTACCATTCTTCTGGAACTGATAAGCACCGCTCTTGTAACTCAACAAAGAAGTATTGTTTACAGTCTTATAGATTCCCCAGTCGCTGTTCAGCAAGTTCAGCAAGTTCTTGATGTCTACGCCAAACTGCAATGTATTACGCTTTCCGCCTACATTCAGGAAGAAATCCTGATTGAACTTCAAGTCCAACTGATGATGCCAAGGCATGATAGCTCCACCACGCTCTGCATACTTGCCCTTACGGTTCTTCAGGTAACTGTCACCATTAATATAAGCCCAGAAATCATCACGCTGGTCATTGGCAGAATAAGTCACTTCACCGGTCTTGCTATCTGTATAATCGGCAAAGTTCCAATTATTCAGAGCCTCACGGGATGCAGGAATGTACAGCAAGTTGTTTGATCCATAGTCACCCACAATGTTACCGGTAAAGGTATATGAATAGCGTGCTGAATTATAACCTCCGGCATAACCTGTATTCATACCTTCATAAATCAAAGACAATGAAGAAGCAAAGTTCTTGGCGTATTTAATTCGATAAGAAGCAGAAGCCAGCAAGCGGTTGGGCGATACATACGTACCATAACCGGTCTCGGTGTCATTGTTGCCATTGATGGAATAACGGTTGTTATAATAAGCAGAGTTTACCTGGTCGCCAATACCGTCTCCGTAAGATTTGGCATAAGAACGAGCGTAAGAAGCAGAAAGGTGCAAACCAAAATCAAAGGTTTTTGCCAATGAAGCAGTGATAGAATAATAATAAGCGCTGTGGCCTGCATTGGTGATATAGTAAGCATCTGTCTTGTTTGCATTTGAATACTCAAACATTCTGCGGACATCACCCGGAGCAATTTCCTGTTCTTCTTTAAATCTGCGTCCCAAATTGGTTACAGTAGCCGGATTGAATTCTTTACTGAAAATATCTTCTAAAGTAAAATCAATATCTCCGGGAAGTTTTGCATCAAAAGCCAATGAAGACTTCCATGTGGCATTCATCTTCAGGTCACGGTCAATGATCGTAGCTCCGGAAGGTGCAGCAGGATCAGAAGCAGCCGGCAAGTTCAATGCAGGATCGTTCAGCATATCGGCCACATTGGTGTGGAATCCGGGCTGACCATACTTAGCATCTTTCTGCTCATTGTAATAATATGTGCTTTGACCGCAGTTTGCATTACCTACTGCAGAAACCAGCCATACAAACGGCAGACGGCCGATGAAATAACCGGTACCGCCACGCAATACATATTTGCGTTCTCCCGTCAAGTCCCAATTGAAACCGATACGGGGAGAGGCTGTCATCTGGAATGATGAGGGCAACTGATCGGTAGCATAATGGTATCCGTCAAAGTCGATCTGTGCAAAATTTCTATTATAGTTATTCTTCAGTTCCGGATAGATAGGCAGTTCGAAACGCACACCGGCAGTCAGTCTGAAATTATCAGTAATGTTCATCTGATCCTGCAAATAGAAAGAAAGCTGTTGGTACTTCATATTTGCCTTGAATTGAGAACCGTCTCCTGAGTTAGAATAAGTAACGCCAAATGCAGCGGGTGCATTATTGTTTACAAAGTCGTCCCATGAAGAATATACGTAATAGCCGCTACCAGCCTGCATAAATCCATTCACAGCCTTGTTTGATTCAAACTGAAGACCGCCCATAAAGTTATGGATGCCGGTAGAGAAATTGAACTCATCGGTTACCACAAATGTCTTCACCTGGCGCAAGTTACCTTCTGTAAAGGGGTCCGGTCCGAAGGAAGCATACAGAGATCCTTTGTCAAGAATATCCACTGTAGGGAACGTTCCTCCTTCGTAGGTACGGGGCTCGTTCTGATAAGAATAAGTAAAACGCAAAGCATTATTGATAGCGCCCCATTTTGAATTCCATTCGGAAGCGATTGAGGTAAAGTTCTACTCTTGCATATAGCGTGAGCTTTCAAAATACATACCGGCATTTGCCGTACGGCCCGAACTGCTTTTACCTGCACTGCCGTCTACCCCACCCGGATAGATAACAGAGTCCTTGAACGGAGTAGTAGAAGAAGAAGGGCTGGACGAATACTTGGAATGAGTATGGGTAAAACGGAAATTAATCTTATTGTTGTTGTTGATATTCCAGTCCAAACGACCCATAATCTTGTATGCAGGAGTTTCCAAAGAATATCCCTGGTAGCGTCCCGGATTATAGTTATATTTTTCCGACAAGTATTGGCTGATATTATTCATACCTACAAATGTGCGGTCGCCCACAGTCGTTGTATTCTCAAACGGACGGTGCACAATGCCGCTGGTATCCCATTTGTCGCCGGCATTGCTACGTGCTATTCCTGACGGGCCTGCCTGCACATTGTCCTGATATTCACCGTTTACAAAGAAAAACAACTTGTTTTTAATAATCGCACCTCCCAAAGAAGCTCCATAGGTAGTGCTATGATCGCGGTTGCGGGTCAATTCATAATCTTCCACCTTGTTTCCGGTAAGGTGAGTGTTGGAAGTGTACATATAGGCAGTGCCCTTGAATTCATTCGTACCACTCTTTGTCACTGCATTGATGGCCCCTCCTGTAAATCCGCTTTGGCGGACATCAAACGGGGTGGTAGAAACTGAAATCTGTTCCAACGCATCCAAAGAGATAGGCGAACCTCCTGCCGGCAAGTTAGAACCGATACCAAACGCATTGTTGAAAGCGGCTCCGTCCACCGTTACATAAGACTGGCGGTAGTTACCTCCACCTACAGAGAAACCGCTACCGATATTGGCACCTTGGGGAGTAAGACGCATAATGTCATTCATGCTGCGGCTCACCGTAGACACTTCGGACATTCTGGCTGCATCCACATTAGTCACTGCTCCGGCACGGTCAGACTTCATGTTGCTGCTTTTGGAAGCGGTTATCACCACTTCATCCAGCAATTCTGTAGATTCTTTTGGAGTAGCATCCAAAACGTAATTTTCTCCCAACTGAAGATTAATACCTTTGTAAACTACTGATTGATAACCCACATAGGAAATTTCTACTTTGTAAGGACCTCCGGCACGCATACCTTGGATGGAGTAACGTCCGTCGACATTGGTTATGGCACCGTAGTGTGTGCCTGAAGGCTTATGAACAGCCTGAATTGTAGCGCCAATAATGGCTTCATTGCTTGAATCAATCACTTTACCACTCATAGATGAAGTAGTGACCTGAGCGTTAACAGCAGCAGCGAGTAATAGCATAATCACCGCAATAAAAGATCGCATTCTTTTTACCATAAACTTTTCAGTTAATTAATATTATAATTAATATCTTAAAAGACGTTGCAAAGATAACTAATAGAAACGATATGTGCATTACAATCCGGTTACAATTTATCGCTTAAAAAGCTCTCTCAAGAGATATAAAAGAGTAATCCCCTGAGAATGAGCATTCTCAGGGGATTACATATTATAAGCTATCTTTGTTAAAAGATAGATTGTTAATCTTCCATCAACTTGCGGTAACGCACCCGCTTCGGTTCTTCATTGCCCAAGCGCTTCATCTTGTTTTCTTCATATTCCGAATAGGAACCTTCGAAGAAGAATACTTCACTGTTTCCCTCGAAAGCAAGGATGTGGGTACAGATACGGTCCAGGAACCAACGGTCGTGGCTGATCACCACTGCACAGCCTGCAAAATCGTCCAAACCTTCCTCCAGCGCACGAAGCGTATTTACGTCAATATCATTGGTAGGCTCATCCAGCAACAGCACATTTCCTTCCTCCTTCAATGCCATAGCCAGATGCAGGCGATTACGCTCACCACCGGAAAGCATTCCGCACAGTTTCTCCTGGTCGCCACCCGAGAAGTTGAAACGGCTGAGGTATGCACGCGCATTTACATCACGGTTGCCCATGCGGATCAATTCGTTTCCGCCACTGATTACCTGGTAAACGCTCTTTTCGGGATCAATATCTTTGTGTTGCTGGTCTACATATGCCAGTTTCACGGTCTCTCCTACCTCGAATGTTCCCTTGTCTACGGTTTCCAATCCCATGATCAGTCGGAACAAAGTGGTCTTACCGGCACCGTTGGGACCGATTACACCTACAATGCCGTTGGGGGGCAACATGAAGTTGAGGTCGTCAAACAGTAATTTGTCACCGTAGGCTTTGGCAACTCCTTTCGCTTCAATCACCTTGTTTCCCAAACGGGGACCGTTCGGAATAAAGATTTCCAGTTTTTCTTCCTTCTCCTTCTGGTCTTCATTCAGCAGTTTATCGTATGAGTTCAAACGAGCCTTTCCTTTTGCCTGACGCGCCTTGGGGGCCATGCGCACCCAGTCTAACTCACGCTCTAAGGTCTTGCGGCGCTTGCTTGCCACTTTTTCTTCCATTTCCATGCGCTTGGTCTTCTGCTCCAACCAGCTGGAGTAGTTTCCTTTCCAAGGAATACCCTCGCCACGGTCCAGTTCCAGAATCCATCCTGCCACATGATCCAGGAAGTAACGGTCGTGGGTTACGGCGATTACCGTACCCTCATATTGCTGCAAGTGTTGCTCCAGCCAGTCAATGCTTTCGGCATCCAGGTGGTTGGTAGGCTCGTCCAGCAACAAGATGTCCGGTTTCTGCAACAGCAGGCGACACAGTGCCACACGGCGGCGTTCACCTCCCGAGAGGTTCTTCACCGGCTGTTCTTCGGGCGGACAACGCAAGGCGTCCATCGCACGTTCCAGTTTGCTGTCCAGATTCCATGCATCGGTGGCATCAATAATGTCCTGCAACTCTGCCTGGCGGGCAAAGAGTGCGTCCATCTTTTCCGGATCTTCGTAATATTCGGGAAGCCCGAACTTGTTATTTATTTCTTCGTACTCGGCCAGTGTGTCTACAATGTTCTGCACGCCTTCCATCACCACTTCTTTCACCGTCTTTTCATTATCCAAGTGCGGTTCCTGTGCCAGATAGCCTACAGAATAACCGGGAGAGAATACCACTTCTCCCTGATAACTTTTTTCCAGTCCGGCAATAATCTTCAATAAAGTTGATTTACCTGAACCGTTTAGACCGATAATACCGATCTTTGCACCGTAAAAAAAAGGATAGGTAGATGTCTTTCAATACCTGTTTGTTCGCCTGGAAGGCCTTGCTTACGCCTACCATCGAAAAGATAATCTTTTTGTCGTCTGCCATATTCTTTATTAATCTATTTATTTTTATTGTTTTTTTTCCATTCGCCTGTAATACCATGGATGAGTGAAAAACTCATACATTACCAAAGCTGCTACGCTAATGCAGATGCAGATCCAGTAAATAGCATCGGGATGCATTTCTGTCCACATATTCTCAAACAAGAATCCTCCCAAGATACCTACTTCCCATAGCAACTGATAGGTATTATTTCCGGTTCCACGCTCGCAATGCCTGGGCAGGCTGATCATCTTTATAAAGAAACGCGATGTGGAAACGCCTACTCCGATACCTACCAATACACCTGCCAGATAACTGGTTATCAAGCTGTTTGACATTCCGAGCAACAGTAACCCTCCTACCAATGCGGCTTGTCCCAATTCCACCTCCGCACGGGCGGAAGCATAAGAAAGCACATAGCGGGAAAGCAACAAAGCGACAACCAACCCTGCCAGAATGCAAATATAGAACAATTTATTGTAAATATGCGCTATAAGGATGCCGAAGATGAAAGAAATCATCATCATGTTCAATCCCGGCCACAGGGTACGTGGCAATATAAAGCGGTCTAATGAAAACAACGGAGTGCTTAACGGAGCACGGAAGGGAACTGTAATTCCCGGAATAAGAATCAATGCCAATGCGCCCAAAGCCATGCTGGTATATACGATATAAATAAAATTCCAGTAAGGATAAATATAGATGCCCAAAGCCAGCCCTGCCGCCATGCCGAAACGTCCCGCCCATGCAAATGCAATATTGGCATCCGTGCGACGGCGGGCAGGGGTTACATCTATAACCAGCGTACTGCCTGTAGTCATTGTGATTACGCTAAACAGTCCTCCCTGTATGGCCCTTACCAATGCTATAAGCCCGATAGTCGCCACATAGGGATAGAGCAGGCTGGCGGCAACAAAGAAAAGCAGGGCTATGAAGCAAACGCTTTTACGCTTAAATGTATCAATGAGGTAACTATTGAACGGACCGGGCAGGAACATGGCCAGTCCAAAAACGGCGATAGCCGCTCCCGCTTCCGCATAACTGCAAGCCCAATGCCGCACTATCCATAAAGGCAGTACAGGAAGCATGATATATAGCGATGCATAAAGTAAAAAATTGGAAAGGGATAATAAAATCATATCCCTTGTCCATAGTTTCGCTTTTTCATACGGAAAGAAGAAGTCATCATACATAACCGCAAAAAACTTTTAATATTGTTCGCTTTCGTTAGGGAAATCTCCCTTTTTCACATCGTCCACGTATTGCTCTATGGCGCCTGTCATCACAGTATGCAAATCTGCATAACGACGAAGGAAACGGGGACTGAAACCATTAGTCATACCCAGCATGTCGGACACTACCAGAACCTGACCGTCCACACCGCCTCCGGCTCCAATGCCGATTACGGGAATAGTCAATTCTTTTGCCACACGCTCTGCCAAGGCAGCGGGTATTTTCTCGAGCACCAAGCCAAAGCATCCTGCTTCTTCCAGCAGGTGTGCGTCACTCAACAGCTTTTCAGCTTCTTCATCGTCCTTGGCGCGCACTGCATAAGTGCCATATTTATTAATAGACTGGGGCATCAGGCCCAGGTGTCCCATAATGGGAATACCGGCAGCTATTATTTTCTTCACCGCATCAATGATTTCCACACCGCCTTCCAGCTTCAGGGCATCGGCATGAGTGGTTTTCATTACTTTGATGGCATTGATCACTGCTTCATATTCGGAAGTCTGATAAGTACCAAACGGCAAATCAACTACAACCAAAGCGCGTTTTACACCGCGAACCACAGACTTGCCGTGGTATATCATCTGATCGAGTGTCATAGGAAGTGTAGTCACATTTCCCGCCATCACATTGGAGGCTGAATCACCTACTAATATTACATCGACACCGGCACCGTCTACTATTTGTGCTGTTGTATAGTCATACGCAGTAAGCATAGAAATTTTCTCGCCTCTCCGTTTCATTTCCACCACACGGTGGGTCGTTACTTTGCGTGTATCGCTTGAAAGATATTCTGCCATATTCACTTTTATTTATAAAAAACGGTTGCAAAGGTAGATGTTTTAACTGACATTACCTCATTATATGCTTCATTTTTTCAAAACTGAATCCGTTAAAGTCCTGAATTACAGCATTTGCCTTATCGCGAATTTGTTCTTCCGGGTTAGTGGTTGCCAGTCCTATCACGGTCATTCCGGCACGGTTTCCCGCCTCCAGTCCATGAAATGAGTCCTCAAAAACCACACAGTTCCGGGGCACCGTATCAAAAATCTTAGCTCCTAATAAAAAACATTCGGGGTCAGGTTTAGAGTGGGTAAACATTTCGGCAGTGAGGATTTGATCCACATTGTTTTTCAATTCCGGGTGTGCTTTATATGCATGGCTCATTTTCTGCTCATTTGAACTGGTTACAATAGCTATCTTTATCCCGTTGGCACGCAATTCCTTCATAAAAGTTTCTACTCCCGGGATATAATCAAATAACATATTTTGCTCAAAATTGTTCAGGTTTTCTGTTATTTCATTTTGCACATCTTCCATTCCGGCAAAGTATTTATCATAAATTTGTGTCAAGGTCTGCCCTTTGATCATGCGGCCGAATTCAGGAATTTCGGGATGATACTTACGGCCCTGTTCGTTCCAGAAAACACTGTATTGGGTTTCCGTATCCACCACCACACCATCAAAATCGAATAGGGCTGCTATACATTTCGTTGAATTCATATTACTTTTAGTTTGATTTAACGCCGCAAAGGTCTGAATAATCCCTCAGATTCCTAACTTTGCAATGCTTAAAAATCATAAAAACACGAATGAAAGAAAACAACCCTCACATATTAGGGACGGAAAAGGTTGGGAAACTGCTTTTGCAGTATTCCATTCCTGCCATTATAGGCATGACACTGACGTCTCTTTACAACATTATAGACAGTGTCTTTATAGGGCATGGCGTGGGGCTATGGCTATTTCGGGGTTGGCTATTTCCTTTCCGTTAATGAACCTCCTGGCGGCATTCTGCGTGCTGGTGGGAGTAGGCGGAGCTACCATTTCCTCCATCCGCCTGGGACAGAAAGATGTGGAGGGCGCCGAGAAGGTGCTGGGAAATGTGACGGTGCTTTGCGTGATAAACTCCATTTTTTATGGAAGCATCACATTCCTGTTTCTGGACAAAATTCTGTTCTTCTTCGGAGCAAGCCACGAGACGCTTCCCTATGCCCGCGACTTTATGCAGATCATTTTGCTGGGAAGTCCCATCACCTATGTAATGATAGGTCTGAACAACATAATGCGTGCCACCGGGTATCCCCGAAAGGCAATGCTGTCGTCCATGCTCACCGTGGGATGCAATATCATTCTGGCTCCTGTCTTTATATTCTGGCTGGGCTGGGGAATACGCGGGGCGGCTACGGCAACCATCCTTTCGCAATTTGCCGGCATGATTTGGATATTGAGCCATTTTATGCAGAAGACCAGTTATATCCGTTTCAAGAGAGGGATCTTCCGGCTGAGAAGGCGGATTGTGGAAAATATATTCGGCATCGGGATGTCACCGTTCCTGATGAATGTGTGCGCCTCTGCCATTGTTATTATATTCAATAACAGCCTGTTGCAGCATGGCGGCGACTTGGCAATCGGTGCATATGGTATTCTGAACCGTCTGTTGATGCTGTTTGTAATGATCGTCATGGGGCTGACGATGGGTATGCAGCCTATTGTGGGCTATAATCATGGTGCACACCGGTTCGACCGGGTAAAGCAGACGTTGAGATATTGCATGATAACGGGGTGTTGCATCACTTCTTTCGGCTTTATCTTCAGCGAACTTTTCCCCGATTTAGTGGTTAATATGTTTACGGATGATAAGGAGCTGACCTCTTTAGCGCGTACAGGATTGCAAATCGGAGTGATGATGTTCCCCTTTGTAGGGATACAGATCGTTATTTCCAGCTTTTTCCAGTCCATCGGTCAAGCTAAGATTTCCATCTTCCTGTCCTTGTCACGCCAATTATTGTATTTATTGCCCTGCCTGCTGCTGTTGCCGCGTTGGTGGGGACTGAACGGCATATGGTTCAGTATGCCGGTTTCAGATCTTTTAGCGTTTATTACGGCCTGCCTGATGCTTGGCCCATCATATAAAAAAATTAAATAAAACAGAGACATATGATATTTAATGCAGAAAACATCCTATTGATAGGTTCAATCCTATTATTCGTCAGTATTGTAGTGAGTAAGACCGGGTATCGCTTTGGGGTGCCGACCTTACTCGTTTTCTTATTAGTCGGCATGTTTTTTTGGAAGCGATGGTTTGGGACTTCAATTCCATGATGCCAGCGAAGCGCAGTTTATCGGTATGATAGCTTTGAGCATCATCCTGTTCTCCGGTGGTATGGATACCAAGTTTTCGGACATCAAACCGGTCTTGGCACAGGGTATATTGCTATCTACCTTTGGGGTCTTGCTCACCACGGTTTTCACGGGACTCTTTATTTATTGGATTTCGGGCATCCCGCATCTCAGCATCACAATGTCCCTCATCACGGCTATGCTGCTGGCGGCAACCATGTCGTCCACCGATTCTGCTTCCGTGTTTAACATCCTCCGTTCACAAAGCATGAACCTGAAGTATAATCTCCGCCCCATGCTGGAATTGGAGAGTGGAAGTAATGACCCGATGGCGTATATGCTTACCATAGTGTTGATACAATTCATTACCTCTACAGGTATGGGCGTGGGCGATATGCTTACCTCTTTCCTTATTCAATTTGCTGTGGGTGGCATATCAGGATTCCTTCTGGGAAAGCTGGCTGTGCTGATTATCAATAAGATTGATCTAAAGAATCAGTCCCTCTACCCTATCCTGCTGCTGAGTTTTATCTTCTTTACGTTTACCATTACCGACCTGTTTAAAGGGAACGGTTGTCTGGCAGTGTATATAGCGGGCATAATGGTGGGCAATGCACGTATTGTGAACCGCAAAGAAATATCTACCTTTATGGATGGTATGACGTGGCTGTTCCAAATTATCATGTTCTTGAGCCTGGGACTGCTGGTTAATCCGCATGAGATGCTTGATATTGCCATACCTGCGGCATTGATTGGTGTTTTCATGATTCTGGTTGCCCGTCCGCTCAGTGTGATACTTTGCCTGCTTCCGTTCCGGAAGATGAATTTCAATTCGCGGCTCTTTGTGTCGTGGGTGGGGCTGCGCGGAGCTGTGCCTATCATTTTTGCCACTTATCCGGTGGTAGCCAATGTGCCGGGATCTAATCAGATATTTAATATTGTATTCTTTATTACTATATTGTCTTTGGTGATACAGGGAACTACCATTTCATGGATGGCAAAGCTGCTTCATCTGGATACCCCATTGGAGAAAACTGGTAATGATTTCGGTGTAGAAATACCGGAGGAAATCAATACCGACCTACGGGATATTGTCCTGACAGAAGAAATGCTGGTCCGTGGTAACCGGTTGATGGATATGAATCTGCCTAAAGGAACGCTGGTGATGCTGGTGAAACGTGGGAATGAGTTTATGATTCCTAATGGTACGCTGCAATTAAAACCGGGGGATAAGTTGCTGATAATATCGGAGAAATAGTAGTTAGTGGTTAGTGATTAGTGGTTAGTGATTAATGGGCTGCGCTGTCACACCGCAGGTATTAATCACTAACCACTAATCACTAACCACTAATCAACAGCATTATATTCAATACTGATACAATGACCGCAATGGTATAAAGCACAAAAGAGCTCCAACGGGAATTGACATATTTACCCATCACCCGCTTGGAGGAAGTCAACCCCACTTGCAGGAATACCGTGAAAGGAAGCTGGATACTCAGTATCATCTGCGAAATGATCAAACCATAAAACGGATCATTAATAAAGAAGATAATGACCAAAGCAATCCCCAACGAGATCAAAATACCCAATCGGGAATGCACATCCTTAATATGATAAGACTCTCCAAAAATACCTGCAAAGATAGAACCTGCCGCCATCCCGCTGGTTATAGTGGATGAAATACCCGCCATCAACAATGCCAACGCAAAAATAATACCTGCATGACTTCCCAACAACGGATCAAGCAAAGACTTTGCCTGCTGAAGTTCCTCTACCGGCGTATGTGTGCGAAAGAAAGTAGCTGCCGCCAACAATATCATCGCACTATTGATAGCCCAACCCACAATCATAGAGAACAAAGTATCATAAAATTCATACTTCAACACCTTGCGGATGGAACTTTCATCCTGCTTATTATACTCGTGGCTCTGAATGACCTCGGAATGCAAAAACAGATTGTGAGGCATTACCACCGCCCCCAGCACACTCATTATAATAAGCATACTGCCCTGCGGAATACTGGGAACTACCCATGCACGGGCAGCCATAGGCCAGTCAATCTCTACCAGAAACAACTCATATAAAAAGGAAAGCCCGATGACGGAAACGAAAGCAATGATTGTCCTCTCTATCTTCTTATAAGAATTGGAGAACAGCATAATCACCACAAATATAGTAGTAAGGATAGATCCCCAAATGATAGGAATCCCCAAAAGCATCTGCAACGCAATGGCCCCGCCCAGTATCTCGGCAAGGGAAGTAGAAATGGAAGCCAGCACCGCACTGCCCAGTATGGGGCGTGATACCCACTTGGGGCAATATTGTGTGGCAGCTTCACTGAGGCAGAGTCCGGTTACAATGCCCAAGTGCGCCACATTGTGCTGCAACACAATGAGCATAATGGTAGACAGGGTTACCACCCACAGCAATGCATACCCAAATTCCGAACCTGCTGCAAAGTTGGAAGCCCAGTTGCCCGGATCAATAAATTCCACGGTTACCAATAACCCGGGACCAATATATTTAAAGAAATCAAGACCACCCAAATAGCGTTTATGGTCTTTCCGTTTCAATTCATCTATGATATGAGACATGTTTTACTTTTTTTGTTCGCGCAAACTTACGAATAAAAAACAAAAAACCATTTGCTTTGTTCAAACTTATAGTTTACTTTCGCCATAAAATACCGAGTAATGATGAAAAAAGGAATAATTATACTGATTGTCTTGGGATTGTTCACCCTATCGGGTTGTCACAATAACAGTTCACCGGCACGCAAATTCAAGCAAATGGCAGAGAAAGCGAACCGGTCATGCCCCACGAGGCTGAATGAATCAATCACACTGGATAGCACCAGCTATAATGAAAAGAATAATACCGTGAGTTATTTCTATAGCGTGACGGGTGAGCTGGATAGCCCCGCTTATATGAAAGCCAACTATGCTACCTTTAAGCAAGCCTTGCAAGACGCTGTGGATAATTCGGTGGATATGGAAGAATACCGACAGTTCGGCACTTCCATTCAATACGTTTATTTCTCGGGTTCAAACAAGGAACGACTGGCTGAGTTCTCTTTTACTTCCCCCAAATAGATTCGGTTTCTTTCCAACCCGATACAGGATACCAGGCGATGGAAGATTTGAAGTAATTGTTCCAAAGCAAATATTTGGAATCGGTAGCAGAATTGGGGATGTACATTCCCATCCCACTGTAATGTTCTCCGTCTATTTTGTAAATGCTATAACCGGGAACATTCGGCGTATAATCCGTATAAAGCACTGTCTTATTGAACTGTTCCATAAAGTCGGCAGGCGCTTCTCCCCCACACAAGGTTTCCATGAATTGCACCATATCATAAGCATAGCCTTTAAAATTTGTGCTAGCTCTGCCATATTGCTGCAAATAACCGGTATTTACATTCTTCAGATTCTCTTTATGAGCAAGAATCACACTGCGGGTTGCAGCAGCAAAGCCGTCCATCTGACTACAGTCTACAGCGGTTACCGTTCCCCAGCCATTGTTGTCATATACATCTATATACGTTTTACAAATAGTGGATAAGTAATCTTTTATATTATCTTTATAAAGATAGGTCATGATATCCTCATAAGGGAATCCCAAAGCAGGCACATCCAAAACAGAAGCTATGCAATACTTAGTTGCATCTTTCATTTCATAATACACCTCGGCACAGCCCATCATGCAGGCATCAAACAATACAAAATCAAATTTCTGAGGATTCACCGTTCGTAATACTTCTGCCAGTTCCGGAATCACTGCCGTATTGGCATTTGCTCCATCTACACCGATAGAACGGGTTCCTGTTATAGTAGGCAGCCATCCCGACCCGTGGGAACCGAATATTATTCCGTAACTTTCCGAAGGATAACAGTTCATCATTCTCGAAATTACGGTTTGCATCACCTGCTTGTCAGTTGATACCTGACTGAGATATTCATATTTCACTTCTCCCAATCCCACTAAATCATACAATGTAGTTTTAGGGTCGGCCGAAAGTTCTTCTATTGCCTCTTTGGAGTAGCTGTTAATACTTCCCTTTCCATTCGTGGTATAGGTCACAATACTAGGTACAGTCCAATTGGGGTCGTTACTCTTACCGTCCCAGTAAACCACCAATGTTGCAGAATCTTTCATCTCCTGCAACTCTGTCATCATGTTCAGGATATTCCTGCGCAAGTCATCACTTAGGTTATTATCCGCCCAAAAGAAAGCCAACACCGTTCTCCCCGCATGACGCTGCGGAACAACAACATCTTCTTTATCGCAAGAAAACAGCGACAAAGCGACCAGCAATAACAATAATATCCTTTTCATCCTTCCTCTAAAGAATTATTATTCCGTTTCCGGCTTCCTGAACTGGAAAGCATTAGGGTTTACCTGACGAATCATCATGGTCTTTCCCTTCTGATATTTCGCCTTCATCTTGTTGATAGTCTTCTGCAACTTCTTTTTATTGTTGGAGAAGTAAACAAAGCAAGTACGGTTAGTCAGCCCCTCTTCATTTTCCAGATAGTTTTTCAGCTGGTAGCTGTATTGTGCACGCTCCGGCAGCATCTTGTTCTTGTCTATCTTTACACTATCCACCAACTGGATCTCTGTGAAATAGATCAATGAATCTGTGAACGATGCGGAAACACCTACTATATAGACAGGTTTGTTTTTACTTCCTTTCAAAGAGAATGCCGAACACACCGTCAGCACCAATAATAAAGAGCAGAGAATCTTTATGAATTTCATAATTCTAATTTTATAATTTTATCAAGTGACAAAAGTAGTCAATTACGGGTAAATACGAAAAAGTAATAGATAAATTAACATTATTCCTCGGTAAAAGAACAAAAGCACAAGATGGAAGCCATACTTCCACTCTTGCGCTTTGTTTTCTTTTTCGGAAACCGAATCCTATCTTACCCTAAATAAGACTTGAGCAACTTACTACGCGAATTTTGTCTTAATCTTCTTATGGCTTTCTCCTTAATCTGGCGCACGCGCTCACGAGTGAGGCCGAATTTATCGCCGATTTCTTCCAACGTCATTTCTTGCGTATTAATACCGAAAAACATCTGGATAATATCCTTCTCCCTTTCGGTCAGCGTAGAGAGCGCTCTATCAATTTCCCTCGAAAGTGACTCATTAACCAAGGAACGGTCTGCCATAGGCGAGTCGTCATTTACAAGCACGTCCAGCAAACTGTTGTCCTCTCCTTCTACAAAAGGAGCGTCCACAGAAATGTGGCGGCCTGAAACCTTCAACGTGTCCGAGATCTTATCTACAGGTATTTCCAGTTCATCGGCTAGTTCTTCCGGAGAAGGGCGACGTTCGTTTTCCTGTTCGAACTTAGAGAAGGCTTTGCTGATTTTATTCAGCGAACCTACCTGGTTCAACGGCAAACGCACAATACGCGACTGCTCTGCCAATGCCTGGAGAACAGACTGACGAATCCACCATACGGCGTAACTGATAAACTTGAAGCCTCGGGTTTCATCAAACTTTTCGGCTGCTTTAATCAATCCCAGGTTGCCTTCGTTTATCAAGTCAGGGAGGCTTAATCCTTGATTTTGATACTGCTTGGCCACAGACACAACGAAACGCAAGTTTGCACGTGTCAGCTTTTCCAATGCCACCCGGTCGCCTTTTCGGATACGTTGAGCGAGCTCTACCTCTTCCTCCACAGTAATCAGGTCTTCACGGCCAATTTCCTGCAAATACTTATCCAGAGATGCGCTCTCTCGGTTAGTGATACTTTTGGTAATCTTTAATTGTCTCATTCTCTATAAAACAAATTTGGGATGCAAGGTTACTATATTAAACTGAATTATTTTCAGTTTTGTTCGAAAAAAGTTAGCTAATAAATCAAAAATTCATATATTAGCACCCGTTTTTCCTTAAAAATCTGAATTTAGAAACGGCTTAAGACGAAATATTCTATAAATGAAATGAGGATGCACGGCTGGTATCCCATACCGTACATCCCTAAAACTTTACCTATTGAAACGTTTTACCTTAAAATCCTTTTCTATTCTTGTGTCAAGTCTACGGCATAGTTTGCACGCTTGCCCGACGGGAACATACCGCTGATAAACAATACCTGATCTGTAGAACGGGTAGCGGCTTTCATCACTTCTTCCAAATCGCTTACCGACTTGATAACCTGTCCGTTAGCTTTCAATATGATGAAACCTTTCCGGATGCCGGCATCCTGCATCTTGCCATTCGTCACGCCGGTTACTTCGATACCCGATCCTAAGTTCAGTTGTTTCTTCAACTCCTGAGGAACTTCGCGGAAGGCTGCGCCCAGAATTTCTATTCCGGCGTTTTTCACTACCTTGGTAGTGCCTTGTTCGTTCTTCAAGACCATTTCAACTTCTTTTTCTTTCTTGTCACGCAACACTCTTACGGTTACTTTGTCGCCCGGACGATGCTTGGCAAGTCCTTCTTGCAATTCGGCAAAATTCTTCACGCGCTTGCCGTCAATGCCGATAATGACATCATCTACCTTCAACTGTCCTGCAGCCGAACCGCCTTCTATTACTTCGGCAATCAGTACACCGTCTGTTGCACCCAGTTCTTTTACTTTCTTCTTGATTTCTTCGGGCATCATCTGCTGGTCATCGTTTATAGGAGTACCCTTGATACCCAAAACGGCACGTTGCACAGCTCCGTATTCCTTCAAGTCGGCTATCACCTTTTTCATGATGCTGGTAGGGATGGCAAAACCGTAACCGGAATAAGCACCTGTAGGCGAATAAAGTACAGAGTTAATACCTACCAATTCACCTCTTGCGTTTACCAATGCACCACCACTGTTACCTTGGTTGATAGCAGCATCTGTCTGAATGAAAGATTCTACACCTTGATTATATACTCCCAGGGAACGGGCTTTGGCACTCACAATACCGGCTGTTACCGTAGAAGTCATATTGAACGGATTACCTACTGCCAATACCCACTCTCCCACTTTCAGTGCGTCAGAGTCTCCTACCGGAACAGTAGGCAGGTCATCTGCCTCTATTTTAACCAAGGCTAAATCCGTGCTGGGGTCCGTACCTATCACACGACCTTTGAACTCGCGTCCGTCATTCAGCTTAACGCTGATTACATCTGCATTGTCTATAACGTGGTTGTTAGTTACGATATAACCATCCTTAGAGATGATTACTCCGGAACCGAAGCCTACTCTTTCGGGAGTTTGAACCTGGCGTTGCTGCCCGCCGCCTCTGCCGTTTCCAAAAATATCTCCGAAGAAATCATAGAACGGGTCACGAACCGTAACCGTCTGAGTTTTTGATTCCTGAGTGGATTTTATATGAACGACTGCATGCACAGAGTTTTCTGCCGCCTGCGTCAAGTCTACCGGCTGCATATTCACAGCATCGAGGGCTGCAAGTCTGGTATTCGGATTCTGTTGGAACACATCATTGAAAGCCATGCTCTTATTCTGTTCAGGCTTCAACATAGAATAAGTCGTTACTCCTGCCACGCCTGCGCTTACTGCAACCATTGCTGCTGCGCCTAGTACCATTTTAGTTGCTTGTTTCATAACTTAATATCTATTAATTTGTTAATTTCAAGTTTGGTTTAACATTTCTGACGCTAATGTAAGGACAAATATTGTACGGTTGTACCGTTTGTCGGCTATTTTTTTCCTCTTTTAACACAGGTATATAGGCACTTAACAGGGGTTAACCGCACTATCTGCCAAATTTGCATTCATTATCAATAGCTGACAGAAGGCGCAGAAGCTCCATATGCATCTTTGTCATCTCCGCACCCAAAGCGTGCCCCGCAAGTATATTTTTGAATAAAAATATACTATTGTTTCTTCTTTGTTTCTTTATAATAATGTAGGAATGTTCAAACCACTGTTCAAACCACTTTTCACGGAGGCACGTAACTCAGTGATAGACAGAGTGGTACATGTTACATTCAATGTTCATTTCAATGTTCACGCCACTTTACGCCGTTGTAACATCCTAATAATCAGCCGTCTATTTACACACCGCGAAAAACTGATATGACACCGAGATAATCTTTTTTCGCGGTGTCATAATGGGCATTACATACTGCGAAAAGGATTTTATTCCCTTTTTTATCCCTCAACCACACTTTTTTCTGTACAGATAGCCCCTGTTTGGGCTAAAAGCATTATCTTTGTAGTTCTAAAAAGCAGTCGGCCGGTCTGTCGCTGGCGCCGCAAGGCGAAAGAGGAAAGTCCGGGCAACACAGAGCATCCTACTTCCTAACAGAAAGCCATCCGCGAGGGTGGAGTAACGTAGAAGAAAACAACCGCCACGGTTCCCCCGGGGATCGGGGTAAGGGTGAGAAGGCGGGGTAAGAGCCCACCAGCCGCATGGCGACATGTCGGGCTGTGCGTCTTAGGAGTTGTAAGGTCATGTAAACCGGCATTATGAGGGTAGCTCGCCCCACGTCGGAGGGTAGACCGCTAGAGCCCGTTGGTGACAACGGGCGTGGATAAATGACAGACACTTTGCCGCAAGGCAAGGGACAGAACCCGGCTTATAGGCCGACTGTTTTTTTATATATATGCTCGAACAATGAACAAGAAAAAATAAGAGGGTTACAGTCATTTCTCAAAGACGATATATGGAGAGTGACGGAAGACGAGGTTAGCAGATCTCGTGGGATACTCTATAATGCCATAAAAATAGCAACTCTCTCCGTCCGCGAGTTCACACAGGGACGTATTCTGAATAAGGCGTCTGCTTTGACATACAGCACATTGCTTTCCATTATCCCCATCTTGGCTATCTTGTTTGCCATTGCCCGTGGATTTGGATTTTCAAATTTGCTGGAGACTCAGTTCCGCAGCGGGTTGGAAGGACAAAGCGCAGCCGCCGAAACGATCCTGCAACTGATTGACTCCTACTTGGTGCATGCCAAAAGCGGCGTATTTATCGGCGTAGGCCTTATCATGTTATTTTGGACCATTCTGACGCTGACCAACAATATAGAGCGCACTTTCAACTACATATGGCAGGTAAAGAAACCCCGTACGCTCTATCGCAAGATGACGGATTATTTCTCCATCCTGTTGCTGTTGCCTTTGTTGGTGGTGCTGTCCAGCGGTCTTTCCATCTTCATGTCTACCATGGTGAAGAACATGGAAGGCTTTGTTTTGCTGGCGCCGCTGGTGAAATTCCTGGTGCGGCTCACTCCTTTCCTGCTCACGGGAACTATGTTCACCGGGCTGTTCATCTTTATGCCCAACACCAAGGTGAAGTTTAAATATGCCATTATTCCGGGAATTATTTCGGGAGTGGCTTTTCAGGCTTTCCAGTATTTGTATATCGGCAGTCAGATATGGGTATCGAGGTACAATGCCATTTATGGTAGTTTCGCCGCCATACCTATGTTCTTGTTGTGGGCACAGATTTCATGGGGCATCTGCCTGTATGGAGCAGAACTCTGCTACGTGGCGCAGAACCTGCGGAATTACAGTTTCAGCAAAGAAACGGCTAACATCGGCCGCCGCTACCACGATTTTCTGTGCATCCTCATCATGTCCCTCATCTGCAAGCGGTTTGAAACGGAAGAAGAACCTTACACGGCAGAGGCTCTGAGTGACGAACACAAGATTCCGATACGCCTCACCAAAAAGATATTGTATGAATTGCAGGATATGCACATGATATACGAGACGGATCTGGACAATGACGATGAGAGCACAGCCTACCTTCCATCGGTGGATATAAACCGCATGAACGTAGCAATGCTTCTGAACAGACTGGATATAGCCGGAACAGAAGCATTCAAGATTGACCGTGAGCGTTATAGCGGACCTTGGGAGGCACTGTCAAACGCCCGGCAGGAATATTATCAGAGTACCAGCAAGATACTGCTGAAAGACTTATGATTAAGTTCCCTTTACTCTCTTACGCAACGTATAGATTGAGCAAAGCCCTGATATGACAGCCTGAGGTTCATAGAATTGTAAGCAGATTCAAATGCCCAAGCTCCATAATGTATAGTCCTGTTAGAATTACCTGATATCAAATCGGGATGCACATAGGCAGGCCCTACACTTGATGACCAATAATAACCTGTGCTACCTTGACCTTCCAAAGCACCGGTCAAATTATTCAAGCGACCACCACTAGGAAAAAATACAGATCTGTAAGTATCAGGATTATAAAATAGAACTCCTTGATAAGCAGCTTTGCTGTTCCCTAATGAAACCCCATATTTACCACTGGTTACCTCTTTTACCGGTCTCCTGTCAAAGAAGCCATCCGAATAAAAAGTAAAATAAGTTCCCTTTAACTGTTTCCTGGCTTCTCCGTTTCCCCAAGGATATGTTCCCGGGCCGGCATTAGCAGTTACAACATTGTCATAAACAGTCAGATAGTCCGCACTCGAATTCGCATTTCCGGCAAAAGGTACATTAAATAAAGAAACTCTTATTTCCGAATTCTTTATTTCATCCTTATAATTCATAAGAGGAGTGGGTGTGGCAGGCAGATAGTCATAATAGCCATTATAGGCTTCTTTATCAGTAAATCCATCCGTGGGGCGACGATAACCCGGAGGGCAAACTTCAAACTCATCCTTATAAGCAGGTATGTCCTTAGCAGCATCCCCATCCCACAGAATAGGAAACTCCGGATAACCCCATGGAAATCCCGATACAGAAAATGACATAGACGGATTGAAAGCCCTGCGATAATAATCAGTTATATTAGAGACACTACCCTTCAAATCCACTGCCCACTGGAAGAATGCTCCCACTTGCGATGGGAAATCAACAAAACGGGCGCCTTTTACACTCAGTTGCTCAGAAGCAGGATTAGCGCTACTTGCCAAAGCTTTCCCAGTTAAATTATAAGGCGAGAATTTAGCAGCTCCTTCACGCTTATCTGCCTTGGTGAGGCGTAAATCTTCCCTTACCAATCCTGTTCTGTTCGTGTTACCATTATAACCGTTCATTACATAATTTGAAATAGTATCTTCCTTCTCGTATATATATGCAGCAGCTTCCCCTTGGCGGACATAAATTCTTGTAGTATATTGCCAAGTTGTCGTTCCATTTGGACTATACTTTAAATTAATATATCCGAATTTTGGCTCTGCATCTTCGTTTTGTACAAAGTTAGCTCCTTCTTTGACTCCGACACGAAAATAAATACGACCTTTGAGCCCTTCAATCTTCGTACCTGTTTCTCCTCTGTATTGGTTAAGCCTTACCGGATAATGCTCTGCATCACCCGGAGATTCCGTTCCCACCCCCGGGTCAAAACTAGGAGTAGCACTTACCACAAGCCAATCCTGATAAGCCGCAGGTACCTCTACACTCCAAGATACATTCACAGCATGCTGTCCTGTTATGATGCGTTCTCCTTTCTGATTATGCTTAAAGAATACTCCGTTAAACAAACCATGTGCACTTGCCGTGGGATCATTGGCAAAGCGTAAGCCTTCCTGTGTCACGGTCACCTTTATAGTCCTTTGCAAAGAATTCTTGCCGTTTTCATCTTCAGCAGATAGAACCAGAGTATAAACTCCGGTCATATTCTCTGTTCTGTCGTGCACGCCTGCCTCCCCCACCGGCTTAGTATGCTTACCGTCAATCAGCAAATCCATATAACCGCTACCTGTTACGGGGTCATAAACAAAACGATAAGGGTCCGGATTATTATCATCCACGGTCAGGCAGTTAAAAACTTCATTGGTTAGCCGTTCATTTGCTTCCCCGTCTTTTTTTACTGTCCCTAATACTTTTACTACGGGCATATTCGACCAGAAAGAAATTCTGACTCCATTCATATCTGTCATATTCACACTGGTATGTGATACATTCAATGTGCGAACACCCGGTACCTCCCATTGCTCATCATCAAACTTCCACTGAGACGGCACAATATTCACTTCCAGAGGCTCTTTAATAATACCTGTCAAATCGAGCTTTGCATTAGCCGGCAAGGTATAATCAGGATCCGACAATATTTGCAATTTGCATGAGGGGCTATACTTGTCACTCAGCTTAACTGTGAAAAGTATTGCTTTGGTATCATCCGATTTGGCAGAAAAGAAATTAGAAGGCAGGATTATTCTTTTAATTTTCACAGCCCACACCAGTCCGTCTGCCAAATCTTGAGAAGTCAAAAGGCTTGCACCCTGTTCATATTGCTCAGGATTATCACCGGGGGTAACTTCCCGTATCACATTTCGCGTCACTGCTGCTCCCCCATACGGCAAACTTGGATCATCGTATGCATACGAACCATTTTGAGGAGAGCTTGGTAGAGCATATACCAAAGGAGCTCTATCCGGATTATTCGAAAGAATAACTCCCTTAAAAGTCCCGGCATTTATATCGCCAAAATCTATTCTTGATTTCAATACTACATCTACCCGCGCAGCAAGGCGCCTTAGATGAATTGTAAGCTCAGACATAGAAACGCTGTTTACCTCAACATTCCCACCGGGCAATATTTTCACTCCATTACTTTCTGCAACCATAGGAATAGCCGCATCATAATTAAACATCTCTGCCGGATAAGATATGGATTTTAAATCATCATAATGGGTAATGCCATTCAATGCTGTTCTAACACTGGCATTAAGTCCCTCATTGGTTACAAAAACAAAGTCATACTCCCCTTCCTTTATATAATGTTGTATTTTGCCACTGGACAATGCTGCGCCCGAATAAAGCATATTACTTTTGCATACATGAGTAGCCTTGTCAAAAGCCACAACACGGAGCATCTCCACCTTACTATCAATCCCGTCGCCCGATTGGTCTCCTCCATAAGAACGGGGATTTATACCGGTTATTATCATATACCCATCTTGTGCAACACCTTCCATTTTATCATCAACACAAGAAACAAAGAATAACACCAATGACAAAAACAATAAATACAGATGCATTCTTAATCCATTGCCTAACATATAATCTCTAAATTTTAATTTACCCTTATTGATTTCGATAATGCAAATATCGGTATATCAAAAGGAATTAAAGATTACAGTTATTTCTATTATAGACACTTTAAAATTAAAATCAGACTAATGATGCAATAATATGTGGAAGAAGTTATGATCTATACTAGAAGAGAGATGTAAAAAGCCATTTTTTCATTATTCGTGCAAATAAACTAAAAAAGTTTCAATAATCAAAATTAATGCAGTAAAAAAAGATAAGATTCTTCTAGAGAATAAAAAGGAATCAAAAAAGTCCCCCTTTTGATGATATTCAGCAAATATATCAAGAAGGAGGACAGTATAAAATTATGAGAACTGCATCATGCGGCTCAGGTACTTGCCGATGATGTCAAATTCAAGATTCACGATGCTACCCACTTCAAAAGTATGGAAGTTGGTATGCTCATAGGTATAAGGGATGATAGCCACCTGGAAAGTGTCGTCCGTAGGGTTGCAAACCGTAAGGCTTACTCCGTTTACTGTGACTGAACCTTTATCTACGGTGATATATCCGCGTTTAGCCATTTCTTTATCAAATTTATATTTGAAAGTGAAGTACCAGCTGCCTTCGGCATCCTTTATGTCGATGCATTCGGCCGTCTGGTCCACATGTCCCTGCACGATGTGGCCGTCCAATCGTCCGTTCATCATCATGCTGCGTTCCACATTTACTTTATCGCCCGCTTTCAGCAGTCCGATGTTGGAGCGTTCTATGGTTTCTTTCATGGCGGTCACGGTGTATGTCCCGTCTTGCAGGCTCACCACGGTGAGGCAAACGCCATTATGAGAAATACTCTGGTCTATCTTCAGTTCGTCCACAAACGAACATTTCAATGTGAGGTGCAGGTTTTCCTGATCCTTTACGATGCGTACCACCTCGGCATATTCTTCTACAATCCCTGAGAACATAAGCTTTAATCTTTTAATTAATATAGGTTTCTGAGGGACAAAGATAGAACAAAAAACGCGAATATTCACGATGCCCTGCGTGAATATTCAGGATGGCTCACGTGAATATTCACGTTGCCTTGCGCGAATATTCACGATAAAACCTCTGTATGATCTATTTTTATTATATATTTGCACTTTCACATTTTGCAAACTTATTAACAACGAAACTATGGATAGCACAAAAATTGTTGGTGAGAAAATAAAATCACTGCGCGAAACGAAAGAAATCAGCGTTGCCGAACTGGCTGAACGCTCGGGACTTGCCGAAGAACAGATCAACCGCATAGAAGATAATGTAGACCTTCCTTCATTAGCTCCCCTTATTAAAATAGCCCGTGCGCTGGGTGTACGCCTGGGTACTTTTTTGGACGACCAGGAAGAACAGGGAGCGGTAATCTGCCGCAACCAGGAAAGCAAGGATACCATCAGCTTCTCAAACAACTCAATGGATCTGCGCACCCATATGCGTTATCATTCACTGTCCAAATCGAAAGCAGACCGGCACATGGAACCCTTCATCGTGGATGTGGAACCGACTGACGAAATCAACTTCGCCCTTTCCTCGCACGAAGGAGAAGAGTTTATCTATGTCATGGAAGGCGCCATCGAGGTGTGTCACGGCAAACAGTGCCACCTCATCGAAGCCGGAGACAGCATATACTACGATTCTATCGTTCCCCACCATGTGCATGGATACAAGGGACAGGCTGCCAAGATATTAGCCGTGATTTATACACCTATTTAATATAGGTATTATCCCCCTCTAAAAGAATAATAAAGATGGAACTATATACCCGAACCCTTGGCGACTGGCTCGAACACTGGGCTGAAACCACTCCCGACAAAGAATACATTGTCTATTCCGACCGAAACCTACGTTTCACCTGGAAGCAATTCAACGAGCGTGTGGACAACATGGCAAAAGGATTACTCGCCATCGGCGTGGAACGTGGCACACACGTTGGCATCTGGGCAGGCAATGTGCCCGACTGGCTCACCTTTCTGTACGCCTGTGCCAAAATAGGCGCCGTAGCCGTAACCGTAAATACCAACTATAAACAAGCCGAACTGGAATATCTCTGCCAAAACTCGGATATGCATACCTTGTGCATTGTGAACGGCGACCGTGGCAGCGACGACTACGTAAACATGGTAAACGCCATGCTGCCCGAGCTCAAGACCTGCCAGCGCGGATACCTGAAAAGCAAGCGCTTTCCCTGCATGAAGAACGTGATCTACATCGGTCCCGAGAAATACCGGGGCATGTACAACACTTCGGAAATCCTGCTGCTGGGATGCAATATGGACGATGACCGGTTACTGGAAGCCAAAAAGAAAGTGGATTGCCACGATACGGTGAATATGCAATATACCTCCGGCACCACGGGATTTCCCAAGGGAGTGATGCTTACCCATTACAACATCAGCAACAACGGTTTCCTGACGGGCGAACACATGAAGTTCACCTCGGATGACAAGTTGTGTGTATGCGTACCTCTGTTCCATTGCTTCGGGGTGGTGCTGGCTACCATGAACTGCCTCACCCACGGATGCACGCAGGTAATGGTGGAGCGCTTTGACCCTCTGCTGGTTCTTGCGTCCATCCATAAGGAGCGTTGCACTGCCTTGTATGGTGTGCCCACCATGTTCATTGCCGAATTGAATCATCCCATGTTTGATATGTTCGATATGTCCAGCCTGCGCACGGGCATCATGGCGGGTTCCCTCTGTCCCGTAGAACTGATGAAGCGCGTGGAGGAAAAGATGTATATGAAAGTAACCAGTGTATATGGATTGACGGAAGCATCGCCCGGAATGACGGCATCACGCATAGACGATCCGTTTGATGCACGCTGCAACACTGTGGGATACGATTTTGAATTTACCGAAGTGAAGGTTATTGATCCGGAAACGGGTGAAGAATGTCCTGTCGGCGTGCAAGGAGAAATGTGCAACAAAGGGTATAACACCATGAAGGGATATTACAAGAATCCCCAGGCTACCGCCGAAGTGATAGACAAGAATGGCTTCCTCCATTCGGGCGACTTGGGCGTGAAAGATGAGGATGGCAATTACCGCATCACAAGACGCATCAAGGATATGATTATCCGTGGCGGGGAGAATATTTATCCGCGTGAGATAGAGGAATTCCTTTGTCAGATGGAAGGCATAAAGGATGTGCAGGTTGCCGGAGTGCCTTCAAAAAAATATGGCGAGGCAGTAGGTGCATTCATCATCTTGCACGAAGGGGTGGAGATGAACGAGTATGATGTACGCGATTTCTGTGATGGCAAGATAGCCCGTTACAAGATTCCTAAATATGTATTCTTTATAGACGAGTTCCCCATGACGAGAAGCGGAAAGATACAGAAATTCAAATTGAAGGATTTAGGATTGGAACTGTGCAAAAAGCAAGGGATTGAGATTATATAATAAAAAAGGAGTACCGCCGTACTCCAACCTTTTGTTAACCTTAAATCTAATACTATGAAAAACACACATGCAAATATACGGACTTCCCGGTTATCTGCAAATTATTCTGCGTTTTGCAGCCCATTTATAGTATTGTTTAATAAAAGCAACAATGTTGTTAACTTTTAAATCATAAAATCAACCCTTCATTTAACAAATAAGAAAAGGTTGCCCCGACTAACGGGACAACCTTTCTATATTTTTATAGTAGACGCTTCTACTTCAGATGCAACCACTTCTCGCAAGCCGATTGCAATCTTCAACCTTTAATCTAATACTATGAAAAACACATTTATATAACACGGAGGCAAGAATAATTGTTCAATAAAAGGTGCTTAATAAACGTTTAATTTCGTAAGTCCGCTGTTTTTTCCTCTTTCGGCAAGACCGAATGCCAAGGGATTCCATCAACCGTAGAAAGGTCTTTGCCTGATTCTATCAAGCCACTGATAATATAATCCCTGGCAGTAGGATTCTGGAATGGATACAGACCAAACTCCGGCAATACAGAAACAAAATGTTCCATAATCTCTGCCTGAATGGATTCGTAGCTGGGCCAATTCTTATTTGCCGAGAAGCAATAGATTTGTATAGGCAAACCATTCTCGGTAGGGGCAAGTGTACGCACCATCAGCAACAGTTCTTTGCTGATAAAGGGGTGGCGTTTCAGATACAAAGTCATATAGGCACGAAGCAATCCGGCATTGGTATCAATCGTACCGTTTACCAGTCCTGCCGGATTATCGGTATTTGCTACTTTTCCCTCGACAGCCTGTTTTTGTTTAGTGGTGATAAATGCTGCCAGGTCGGCATCAAATGCTTTCATCTTTTCCAGAAATTCGGGGGTACAGGGACGTATATAGTCCAGTTTCAAGGCATATTCGCGCATAATGCGCCGTCCGCCGGATTCTGTCATTCCACGCCAGTTGATGAATGAACCGGAAACCAAAGAGTAAGGAGGGATAGTAACAATCGTATTATCAAAGTTCTGTACCTTTACGATGTTCAGGGTGATGTCCATCACTACCCCATTCACGTTGTTCTGTGGCATTTCAATCCAATCGCCAATGTGCACCATATCATTCTCGGACAATAATACTCCTGCTACAAAGCCCAAAATCGTATCTTTAAAGATCAACATCAGTACAGCGGCAAATGCACCCAGTCCTGTAATCAGATTGAGAGGTGATTTATTGATCAGAATAGAGATGATGACAACAATGGCTATGCACGAAAAGATTACCTGAAAGATTTGTACAAAGCCTTTCATGGGACGATTTTGCAGTTGCTCCTTATTCATCAGCACATTGCCTACCGAATTTAATACGGCATTGACAGAGAACAGCAAGGCGATGAAGAAATAAATCCAGGTAATCTTTTCACTCACCGCGAACCAAATGGAATGATAGTCGAAAGCAAATGGCAATAATCCTGATATAATAAGTGGAGGAATGATGGCGGATAGTTTCCGCAAAGCATTGTACTCTATCAATGAACTTAAGAAACTGATATGTTTATACTTCAAGATTTTGCGGGTAAAGCGCACCGTAAGATAATGCACAGCGGCACCAACGGCAAAAGCAATAGCTATAATTAAAATTAAGAAGATAATTTCGTCCAGTTCATTCAGCATATGGCGGGGAATCCCTATCCATGAAAGAAAATCTTTAATCCAAGTCAGTAAAGTTTGGGCAAATTCATTCGTACTCATAATTATTGTCTTTTTTTGATAGAACCATCAAAAGAAGGCATTTGTTTAAGGAGCGAATAAAAAAGAGAGAAAAGGTAATACTCCACCGTAGGGGCAGATTGAATCTGCCCGATGACACGCCGAAAAGTGTATTTGGGATGTATTCGGGCGGATTCAATCCGCCCCTACGGTAAAATGAATACTGTTATTTTGCAAAAATATTATCTTTCTTGCTGGCAGTGGATGGTACACCTACATAGCCACCCAGATTACAATTAGTAACCCCAATCATTTTCGTATTTGAAAAACTAAGCCCCACTCCTGCCTCATCTACATTTACATTCTCAAAATAGACATTATAGATTGGCTTTGCCTCAGTTCCTTGCAATACCAACGCCGCTACATTTGCTTTCTTGCACCTCAAATTCTTCACATAAATATCATGCACCTCTGTGAAATGGTTATTATCCATTCCCTCTCCGGCATACATAGAGGTTACATAGAAAAGATCTTCCACCTCACCAAACTCACAGTTATTTACGTAAATGTCACGGATAAAGCCTCCACGATCCGGATTGGTTTTAATAAAAATTCCCCGCTTGCAATAACCGCCATAAGTACAGTTTTCTACAAATACATTCTGTACTCCCGAAGACATTTCACTGCCCAACACCACTCCATGAAGTCCTTTAAACTTACAATTACGAATAATGATATTCTCCGAGGGTCGATTGGTTTTCCATCCGTCATTGTCGCGCCCGCATTTTATTGCCACATTATCATCGCCATTATTAAATTCTATGTTCTCAATCAGCAGATTACGGGTATATTCAGGATCGATGCCATCATTATTTATCAGCTTAGCGTCATAACGTATTCCCCGACAAATAATATTCTCTGATTGCAGCAGATGAATGCACCAAAAAGGTGAATTGGTAATAAAGACATCCTCTATGGTGATATTCTTGCAATCAAAGAATTGGATAAGATGGGGTCTCAACCAGTAACCTTCCCCAAAGTTTCTTTCTCCTACGGGAACTTCCTTGTGATTCATCTCACGAGTCAGTTGTTGCCCTTTCTTCTGATTACTTTTCCAAGTGGCAAAGGTAGCTCCGGCATTACCATCTATCGCCCCTTTACCTATGATGGAAACATTTTCTAGCTGATAACCATAAATAAAAGGGCTATAGTTTTGCAGAAAAGTACCCTCCCAACCAGTCTTTACTACCGGGAGATAGTGTTTCGGATCAGATGAAAATTTCAGCGTAGCCTCTTCCTGAAGTTCCAGGCATACATTACTGACCAAATGAATGGGTCCATTCAGTAAATACTCTCCGGCAGGAACTACAATGTGAGCGCCGCCTATACGTGCAGCCCGCTTCATTGCTTTATCAAAGGCAGATTTACAATCCTTTTTCCCATCTCCTTTTGCTCCGAAAGAAGTTATGGAAAGCTGTTTTTGTGGACGTATGGCTCCGGTAATCTGAGCCAGGATAGCATCCCGCTTGGCAATACGTACTGCATCGTCAATAGCAAAGCACGGATGAAAGGTGAATAGTACCATTGCAACCAGTAATAGACATTTGTACTTTTGTGTCGTCATAGTTCGATTATTATTTATAATTAAGTTGTACTGAGGTCAAAATTACGAATATATTCTGAGGAGGACTGGGAAAATATGACTGTCCTGTGGTATTTTCTGTTCAAAAAAGACTAAAAAACAAAATAGGTTAGCCTTTCGACTAACCTATTATGTGATTCCGAAGCGATTCGAACGCTTGACCCACGCCTTAGAAGGGCGTTGCTCTATCCAGCTGAGCTACGGAACCATCCTTAATTGCGGTGCAAAGGTACGGTTTTTATTGAAATTACCAAAAATATCTGCAACTTTTTTCACTAGAAATCTATCTTTCCTCTATTCAGCATCCACAGAAAAGGCAGATAGCAACAGATATGAAAAGCGTAATGGGCTATCTGTGAGTTAATTCCACCCCATTCCACCAAGTTTGTGTACATCAATGAAGAAAAGAACTGAACGATGAAAAAAAGTATCACGAAGTAATCGGCAAAGCGGGCAAACAAACAAGACATCCCTTTGATTATGTCTTTGTCCGTACGAAAACGTCCCGATGCGTACCCGAAAACAACTCCGGATATTCCTATCCCGAATGAAACCAAGTAATAGATTCCCTTCTGAAACGGAGAATTGGTAAGCGAACCGGTCACACTTCGCAATATGGTCCACGGGGCAAAAGTGGTACAGATAATCATTAATATATAAATTAATAAGGTGCAACCGGCCAATACCAATGCCCGTTTCTCTTTGTGGGAGATTTGCTTCCTTTTCTTTATCGCTCGTCCCATAGTACCCAAAATGCCGGAATGAAAAGCAATGCCGCAACCTATAAACAATATAATAACGATCCCCAAAGCCGGGGTCTGGACATAATTTTCGATGACATGCCTCAACTCCCAGCGAATACCTTCGGGACTGAGAAGTCTCTGCACCTTGCCCAGCCCGTAAATACTTCCTATCCACGAGAACAGCGCCACAGCAACCGTCAACAAGAAAAAGACCGTAGCGGCATGCGGAAAATTACGTTTATTCCTCATCCGGTTCCAGATTATCAATATCAATGATACGCAATTCCAATGCACGGGTTACCAGGCGACAGGCATTGACTCCACTCCTCTCGTCCACCGTAAACAGACGGGTTATCAATTCATTCTGACGTTTTTCTATGGATTTCACGCCGAAAGGCATTCCTTTCAGATTGGTAATCATTTCCTTGGTGTACCCTAAAGCCAAATGGCGAAGCAAGCGCTCATCATATTCATCAATATCATAATCGATAATAGCTTCCTGCCTACGCTGTTCCTGTGCCACAGATTGCTTGAAGCGCTCTACAATCTTCTCCAGAATGGGATAATTGAATACCAGTTTCTTGCCATCCATCACCGCCTGCACATCGGTAGCGGTGAGCAGTTCGCCGGTTTTCAAAATGATGCCATCGGCTCCGGTATTCAGTGCATCCACCCACAGTTTCTCGTTCAGCACTTCACCCGTGAAGATCAGAACCCGGATATCCGGATAATTCTTGCGCAAGGATGAGCAGATGTCCACACCGATAGTGGTAGAACCGCCCAACCCCAAATCCAGCAGCACCATATCGGGAACCTGTACTTTCAGCAGTTCCCAAAACTCGCTCTCTGTCATAGCAGTTCCTATCACTTCCGCATTAGGTATTTCGTGCCTGAATATTTCTTGCGTACCTTTCAACTCCAGTTTGACGTCCTCTACAATAATGACTTTAAATTTGTTACTTTCCATATAAGTGTTGTTTTTTTATATTCTACATTCTCAACGGGCAGGGATGGTGAACCATACGATAAAGCCGCCATCGGCAGCCGGTTGTGCATTGATGCGGCAACCGCGCCGTCCGGCAAATTCATCGTGATCGCGAATCACCTGCTTGCATATAAGATATTCCGTACCTTTCAAAACTCCTTCCTGTCCTTGCCTCATGCGCGACAAATGCGGATAGAACAATTGGTTTAATTCTTCCTGTGATTTCTCTCTGCGCGTATCGCGAAAGTCGAAGCGTACAAAATCGCCTTCTTTATAGATATGCAATACCAAGAGTCCGTCCGCTTCATAAGAAAGAGCCTCGTCTATCAGATTCTCCAACATGAACTTCAGTTGAATCACATCTCCCAGCATAGCAACTTCTTCTACTTCCGTCTTTAATTCCACCCGATGCGGCAAACGCTTTCCGGCACGCTTTATATAACGGTTAGCATAGTCTGCCAAATCACGTGCACGTACAGTCCCCCTGCGGAAAGTGATTTCTTCCAACTGACGGGCAGCACAGGAGCTCAACAGGGTAAATATGTCTTTATAATAACTGATTAATTCACTGATCGTCTCTACCTGCGCTTCTTCATTCTCTCCCAACTGACGGGCATTCAGTTTATCAATAATCTGCTTTATCTTATTGGGATAATAAATCGTCTCATGCTTAATGGTAGACAAGCAATTATCCAACACCAGATTCTGCACATGGAGCTGGTTTTCTTCGCGGATGGCACGGCGTGCATCATCCAATGCACTCTCAATATCCCGATATTTCTGCGCCACCAAGACTACCGCATTATATACGATTATGGCCACATAACCGGCAACCAGTTCCAGCATCAAGCGGTCATCTTCACGCTCGGAAGCCAAAGCACTTTTCACCGCCAATACGCCTGTACAACGGTTCTCTCCCCCTGCTTCCACCCACAGCGGCAGGCATTTTATCCTGTCTTTCTCCTTCCAATAAGGAGTTTCCGAATCAAATGTGCGTGCCATTATTTCGCGCATATCCTCATTGTCATCTTCGGATGGAGAGAAAGCATATTTCAAATTATATGTGTCTTCATTATAAACAGCGATTCCCAGTTCGTCAATCGCCAGCAAATCATTTACGCCTGCAAACATATCATTCACCAGGCAGGCGGCTATATCCATGTCGGCCTTTCCATTCAGCAGGGAAGCCGCAAAAACCTGTTTATTGATTTCCAGTACCTGCTCCAGATTATACCGATAAATCAGCCTGTGCCGGAAGTAAAGTACATAATAACCTATCAGCAATGCCAATACCAACACTACACACAGAATAATGGCCACCGTCTTGTTATTAGCCGAAAGCTGCATCTGCCGACAGTATTGTTCCAGCGAAGCATCTTCACTGATTTGTTTATACAATGCCGTATAAGCATTATTATTGTAACGATAAGCCGCCAGATTTCCCAACGCCAGAAAAGCGACCGCCGATTCATTACGCACATCCAGTATGGCATAGTAATCGGTATCAAAATGTTGGTTAAACCACTCCAAATCGGCAGGAGTGCCCTCGCCTTCCAATTTCAACAAAGGGCCGTCATGTCCCGAATACATTTTATAATGTTTGTTCAGACAGTACAAGGCACTGTCGGCATAGCACAATGCCTGTTGGTAAAGACCGTCTATATTGCAATTATAGACATCATAAGCGTACTCATTCGCCTCTGCCAGCCATTTGTCATAACGCTGGATGGAATCATTAAGGGTAGAATCATCCATCTGTTGCCCATTATCATTACTTTCACCGCTACACCCTATGAAAGCAGGCAGGCAGATAAGCATTAATAGCATCAATGCCTTTCGGACACCTTTAGGCAAACGAAAATAGAAACGGCTTCCTTTGCCCACTTCACTTTCGATATTAAACAGACAGACACGGAATATTTCATTCGTTTTTCTATACTTCTCAATGATACCTTTGCAGTTCATCAACCCGAATCCATGCCCTTTATTCTTCTGCAACTCGTTTACATCTTCACAGGTTTGTAATCCTATTTTGCCCGAATCATATACTTTCTCACTCAAGATGCGGTCCATGTCTTCCTGAGACAAGCCCGGACCATTATCCTGTATGGAAATCTCTACATACGCATCGGTTTCCTGTGCAGAGACAGAAATACTTCCACCCGGTTGCGTATATTTGCGGGCGTTCTCGGTCAATGTATTAATCATAAACAGGGTGAGCACCTTGTCTGCTTTCACGATGGCCGTGGTAGGCTCCACCAGGAGCGTTTGCTGTTTCATTTCAAACGTCTTGCACCCTTTTACCAATACATCAAAGAGGGTGTTCAGCTCAAAGTTCTCAATATTCAGGCTCAGTGCCCCCTGCCTCATTTTTATCCACAAGGCAAGAATATCATTATACTCATTAATGCGGGTAATCAGTTCGTCTATATAGCGATATTTGCTTTCCTTTATTTCTTCATTCCGGATATAATTGTGTGCGGTAAGTTTATGCACTTCATTGATGATCCGATCAATATACGGCATGATACCCGTGACGATAAACAGGCATGCTTTCTTTACCAGATTCTGACGCTTGTTCTCTGCCAAATGCTGCTCATGTACATATTGTTCTTTTTCCAAACGCTTCCGTTCATCGCCCAGCGAAATAAAAGTAAGTCCGTTCTCCAACGTCCATGATATATAAGGAGCAATGACCTGCATCAATGCCTTATCATCTTTTTTCATCTTATGGGCAGAGTATAAATGCGCCTCCCCCAAAGGTTGTTCCTTGCCGGGTATGCTTAGTACAAAGCGGGTACAGATGCCTTCAACGGGTTCACTTTCTTCTTCCTCCACTCCTTCTTCAGCGGTGACTATACGGAAATCCGTTGCACCGACCAGCCCCAGTATATCTTCTTTTACCGAGTCTACAACGGCTTCCGTCACATCTTCTATTTCACTGGCATCTATAGGCACAGAGGCCGTGATTTTCCTGCAAATCTCCAAAGTCCTTTTTAATTTGTCGATGTAGAGAGTGTTGCGTACACGCCATCTTTTGTTCAGTATCCAGAACAGGATAATCAGTATGACAATACCGATGATAACGACCATCAAAAGCCCGTTCAGGGACTCCGATTCTTTTTCCAATGCATTGAAACGGCTTTCCAGTTCTTTATCCTGACGGGTATAATCCAAAATATCCAGA